>ENA-ORXU01000164-ORXU01000164.1-marine-metagenome-genome-assembly--contig:-NODE-164-length-86756-cov-4.885382_pt1 | contig 86756 bp, 82 predicted proteins | sample MGYA00237869_ERZ511484 | MGnify/ENA metagenome assembly ERZ511484 | reverse complement strand
TGTGGCACTGTCCCTCGGGTTGCCCCGGCCGTGATTTCCACGGCATCCTGCCTTGCTGGAGCCCGGACTTTCCTCGCACACCCCATTCCAAAGAATAAGCCACACGCGGTCACCCGGCCCTCCGACCCCTTCCAGCTATTGCGCCTCGCCGCGAAGTCAAGCACACAGACGTCGGGAGGGGCTTAATGGGAGAAATCGACGACTTCGTGATGGTCTTCAGCCCCACGCTGCAGATCTGGCTCGTCGCCACGCTGTTTGCCATGATGCTTGCCGTGGCGCTCAACCTCAGTCTTGCCAGCTTCCGCTTCTTTCGCACGTCTCCGCGTTTTTATCTTGCCGGTCTTCTCAGCCAGCTCATTGCCCTCCCCCTCGTCACACTCGCGCTGTGCCATTTCCTGCAGCCGACACCCACTATCGCGCTCGGCATGATCATTGTCGCCTGCTGCCCGGGCGGGGCCAGCTCCAACCTCATCTCCCTGTACGCCCGCGCCAATATTGCGCTGTCGGTCGCCCTGACCGCCACCTCCAGCATCCTCGCCGCAATCCTCACACCCGTCAGCATTCTGTTCTGGTCGCGCGGTTACGGCCCGTCCGCCGATCTTCTCACCACCATCGACGTCGATGTCATAAGTTTCCTGATCGAGACAACCGTCATCCTCCTCGTGCCCATCAGCATCGGCATGGCAATCAACCACTTCGCCCCGGCTTGGTCGGCCCGCTGGCGCAACCGTCTCGGACTCGCCGCCGCGGCCAGCCTCATCGCCTTCATCCTTTACACCAGCAGTCTCTATTTTCGCGACTTCATGGCGCTCGGCCTCGGCATTGCGGGTATCGCCTGGATCCACAACTCCACCGCTCTCGGCACGGGCTATGGCGTCAGCCGTATCTTCCGCGCCGATCTCGCCACACGGCGCACGCTTACCATTGAAACCGGCATCCAGAACACCGGCCTCGCCCTCGTTATCCTGCTCACCCAATTCGCTGCGCCGGGCCAGGCCATGGGCGGCGCAGTTGCAATTGTCGGTCTTTACGGCACATATCATCTCATTAGCGGCGGCCTGATCGCGTGGGCCTGGCGTCGCTTCGGAGCCATCCCTGCGCAACCACCGGAGGCCGCCCATGTTTGATCTGCTCATCACCAACGGACAACTCGTGGACGGCAATGGCACCGAACCCGTCACCGCCGACATCGCCGTCACAAATGGCCGCATCTCCGCCATTCGCCAAACAGGAGAGAGTGACCTCGGCCCCGCCCGCAACACCCTTGACGCCACGGGCTGCATCGTCACCCCCGGCTTCATCGACCTCCACACCCATTATGACGGCCAGATATCGTGGGACGAAGAGCTAAAGCCCAGCGTCAATCACGGCGTCACCACCGCCGTCATGGGCAATTGCGGCGTCGGCTTCGCCCCGTGCCGCGCCTCCGACCGCGACCGCCTGATCCGCCTCATGGAAGGCGTCGAGGACATCCCCGGCACAGCCCTCCACGAAGGCATCACCTGGGACTGGGAGACCTTCCCCCAATATCTCGACGCCATCGACGCCATGGACCGCACCATCGATGTCGCCGCCATGATCCCGCACGATCCCTTACGCGTCTACGTCATGGGCGACCGCGCAATGCATGATGAGCCCGCAAACCCGGACGACATCGCCGCAATGAAAAGCATTGTCCACGAAGCAGTCCAGGCCGGAGCCGTCGGCGTCTCCACGGGCCGCTCCGACGCGCACAAGACCGCCGACGGGGAATGGACACCCGCATCCGAAGCCGCGCTCGACGAACTCGTCGGGCTCGGCTCCGCTCTCGACGGCCTCGGCCACGGTGTTCTCCAAGCCGTCTCCGACTTCGACCAAGTGCGCCCCGAAGACAATTTCGATGCCGAGTGGGAGATTCTGCGCGCCTATTTTCGCTCCGCTGATCGCCCCGGCTCCATCAGCCTGATGCAACGCGACTTCGCCCCCGACGACTGGCGCAAAATTATGGCCCGCTCTGAGGAAGACGATCTCGGCCTTCTGTTTCAGGTCGCGCCCCGCGCCATCGGCGCCATCAACGGCCTGCAATGCAGCTTCCATCCTCTCATGGCCCACCCCAGCTATCTCGCCATCCGTGAACTCTCTCTGGCCGAGCGCGTCGAACGCATGCACGACCCCGCCTTCCGCACGCAACTTCTCTCCGAAACACCCATCCCGCTTGCCGGCCCTGGCAGCCTTGTCCCGCCCATGATCGACATGATGATCGGCATGTTTCCGCAACTTGCCGAGAAAAACTACCGTCTCGCCAGCGGCGACAGCGTCGATTACGAACCCAAGGCCGAAGACAGCCTCGCCGCTCACGCCCGCCGCAACGGGCTAAGCGTTTGGGAACAAGCCTATGACTGGTTGATCGAAGATGATGGTCGCGCTCTCATCTATTATCCCGTCTACAATTACACCGATATGAATTACGATGCCGTCCACGAGATGTTGTCTCACCCCCAAGCAATTCCCGGCCTGTCAGACGGCGGCGCACACGTCGGCACCATCTGCGACGCCAGCTTCCCCACCTACCTCCTCACGCATTGGGCGAGGGATAGGGGGGCAAGAGACAGTGCAGACGGCATCCCCCTCCCTCGCGCCGTCCAGATGCTCACCGCCGACGCCGCCGACTATCTCGGCTTCACAGACCGCGGTCGCCTCGAAATAGGTCTCAAAGCCGACCTTAACGTCATAGACCTCACAGCACTGAAACTCGGGGTCCCCGAAATGATTCAAGACCTCCCCGCCGGCGGCCAGCGCCTCCTCCAGCCCGTCAGCGGCTACCGCGCCACCTACGTTTCCGGCCATCGTGTCATCGCGGACGACAACGTCACAACCGCCCGTCCGGGCCGTCTCGTGCGATCCCGGCCTTCCGCCGCAATCGCGGCAGAATGACCCACTCCCGATACGGTCGAATTCATCTATTATAGTGTAACACTCTAACAGAGGACTCTCTCGATGCGTCAACGCTTCCCACGCCTGCTCTCCACCACTTTACTGGCAGGCGCGCTCGCCACACCCGCCCTCGCCACTGACATCGATGTCAGCTTTACCGAGTCCTTACCCAAATCCATCGACCACCTCGTCATCCTCATGCCCGAAGACACAGCGCTCACAGGCGACCTGGACTCGCTTAACGACACCACATCCGGCCGCCTCGGCGATGCCCTGACAGCTTCCAAGTTTTCGGGCATCTTCGGCAAGTCCAAGACCTTTTACGGCCAAGGCAACTATGCCGCCATCACCGTCCTTGGAACGGGCGACGAAACGCTGAGCCGCCGCCATCTTCACGACATTGGCGGCCACATCGCCAAAGCCGCCAGCGGCGAAGACTCCATAACCGTCATGGCCGGAACCCTGGACACCTCCTCCGCCCTCCCCCTCGCAGACCTTGCACTCGGTATGCAGCTTGGCGGCTACACCCACACAGCTTTCAAGTCCGAGGCTGAGGACTCCGATATGAGCGTTACCCTCGTCGGCGACAATGCCCGTGCACAAGACCGCGCGTTTGACGCCGATTACGCACATATCGCCACATCTGTGAACCTTGTCCGCGATCTTGGAAACGCACCTGGTCGTGACATTTATCCAGAGAGCTTCGTCCAGCGTATGCGGGAGGCCTTCCGGGGCGTGCGCGGCGTGAAGACCCGCGTCTATGACCTCGCGGATCTTGAGCGTCTCGGCATGGAAGGCATTACCGGTGTCGGCCAAGGCTCCATACATGACCCCCGCATGATGATCGTCGAATATATGGGCGGCGGCTCGGAACAGCCCATCGCTTTGGTCGGCAAGGGCATCACCTTCGATACGGGTGGCATTTCCATCAAGGGCAATACCGGGATGTGGCTAATGAAGTCCGACCTCTCCGGTGCCGCCGCCGTAGGTGCCACCGTTCTCGCCGCCGCCCAGCGCGGAGCCAAGATCAATGTCGTCGGCCTCATGCCGCTTGCCGAAAACATGCCCGCCGCGGACGCCATCCGTCCCGGCGATGTGCTCAATACTTATAACGGCACCACCATCGAGGTCATGAGCACCGACGCCGAAGGCCGCCTCCTCCTCGCCGACGCTGTCGCCTATGCACAGGACAAGTATGAGCCCGAACTTCTCGTCAACATTGCCACACTGACGGGATCCGCGGGCCGCGCCCTAGGTGACGAATACGGCGCCATCGTCACCCGCGACTTCGACCTTGCCCAGGACATGATGGATATCGGTTCACGCTCCGGCGAAGACGTCTGGCCCCTGCCGCTCCACGCCAATCACTATGACCAGATAAAGTCCGACATCGCCGACATCAAATCCACAGCCGGCGCGCCCGGCGCGTCCATAGGCGCAGCTGTCGTCGGAACCTTCGTCGATGAATCCCAACCCTGGGTTCATATCGATATGGCCAGCGTGGACTGGCGCGACTCCGCCACCCCCACAGCGCCCAAAGGTCACTCCGGCTGGGGTGTTCGTTTCATGGATCAAATCCTGCGCGACATCGAAGCCGAGAACTGAAAACCCTCGCTTAAAAAGTCGTCTTCCCCGCGAAAGCGGGGATCGCTCTCCTCATAAGCTGGTATGGCGGCACTTGCCCGTATCTAATCCGTCAGCACTAAAAGGTTCGCATCCAGCGCCCGCGCCACCTGCTCCAGCGCATCCACGAACTTCACATATTGCGCCAGTGGCACCGTCTCGAATTCATCGCTCGCCTTGTGGTAATGCGCGTGGTCTTCCACCCCGAAATACACATAGGGTATGCCCGCCGCATGAAAGGGCGCATGATCACTCATCGTCGTCCAGTCATTGGCCGCATCCGCCGGATCATCATGTCCGAACTTCACGGTCACATCATCAAACTCCAACGCTTCGATGATTTCTCGCACCTCCGGATAGTGGCGCGTCCCCGACGCATAAATCACCCCGTCCGCATTCTGTGACACCATATCCAGATTCATCAAAAAGGCCCGTTCATCGGAATAATCGTCGACCATATCCTTCGCGCCCGCCAGACCTTTTTCCTCCGCGTCGAAAAATGCAAAGATGACGTTATGCTTTGGGCGAACTTCACAAAAGCTTTCGGCAATCGCAAGCGCTGCGCCGACCCCGGACGCATTGTCATCGGCTCCGTTGAACACCTTGCCGTCCCGAATGCCCAGATGATCGTAATGCGCCGATATGATCAAACCGGTAGCGTTGTCATCGCCTGCCAGGATCCCCCCGAAAAGGTTTTGCCCTTCCAGGCCCTCATCCCCGAAGCTGAAGCTCTTGCTCTCGATTTCCAGGCAACCCAAACCTTCCAGACGCTCTTTCAGGTAATCATGCGCCATCTGCGCACCCGGCGTCCCCGCTTCCCGGCCTTGATAGGGCTTAGAAGACAGCTCCCGCATAACCTCGATCGCTATCGTGTCCGGCACAGGCGCAGCCCTGCACGCCGAAAGCGCCGCCAAAACCGAAAGGGCGAACCCCTGAGCCGGTCTCACGCCTAAGCCTCCATCGCGTCCCGGCGCCGCATGTCCTTCTTGCGCTCATGCTCCAGCAGGTAGCGCTTGCGAATACGGATATTCTCCGGCGTTACTTCCACCAGCTCGTCATCATTGATGAACTCCAACGCGAATTCCAGCGTCACATCCACAGGTGGCACCAGCGTCGTCGCCTCATCCGTGCCGGATGCGCGCACGTTCGTCAGTTGCTTGCCCTTGAGCGGGTTCACCGTCAGGTCGTTATCGCGCGCATTCAACCCGACCACCATGCCCTGATAGATTTCCTCGGCATGACCGATGAACATCTTGGCGCGGTCTTGCAGATTGAAGATTGCAAAGCCCGCCGCCTTGCCCGTGCCGTTGGAAATCAACACGCCTTTCTGGCGACGACCGATGCCTGCCGCCGTGCGCGGCGCGTAGCGATCAAAGACGTGATACATCAGGCCGGATCCACTCGTCAAAGTCAGGAATTCTCCCCGAAAGCCGATCAGCCCCCGTGTTGGGATGTCGAAGTCCAGCCGCACACGTCCCTGCCCGTCCGGCACCATATCCTTGAGCATACCCTTGCGTTCGCCAATGCGCTCCATGACTTTGCCCTGATGATCGGTCTCCACATCGATGGTCAGGTTCTCCCACGGCTCGCACAGCACGCCGTCGATCTCCTTGTTGATCACCTGCGGGCGCGAAATCGCGAGCTCGTAGCCTTCCCGCCGCATGGTCTCGATCAGGATGGACAGGTGCAACTCGCCGCGCCCCGACACGCGGAACTTGTCCGCCTCTTCCAGCTGTTCAACGCGTAGCGCCACATTGTGGATCAGCTCGCGGTCCAGCCGCTCCTTGATGTTGCGCGAGGTCACATATTTGCCCTCACGTCCGGCAAACGGAGAGTCGTTGACTTGAAACGTCATGGAAATCGTGGGCTCGTCCACCGATAGCGGCTCCATCGCCTCGACATGCTCAGGGTGGCAGATCGTGTCCGAAATATTCAACGTATCGAGGCCCGTAAACGCCACGATATCGCCGGCACGCACCTCGTCCATCTCCACACGTTCAAGACCCAGGAAGCCATAAGGCTGCAAAATCTTGCCCTTGCGAAGTTTGCCTTCCGTATCGACGATAGATACTGTCTGGCCCTTCTTGATCGCCCCGCGATGGACGCGCCCGATACCGATCACACCGACATAAGGATCATAGCCCAGCGCAGAGACCTGCATCTGCAGCGGCCCGTCGGGATCAAGCTCCGGCAGCGGCGCGTGTTCGACGATCGTCTGGAACAGCGGGCCCATATCCGCGCCCGTCTCACCGGACTCCATCGCCGCCCAGCCATTGATGGCCGATGCAAACACGGTCGGGAAATCCAGCTGCTCTTCATCCGCGCCCAGACGGTCGAACAAATCGAATGTCTGATCGACCACCCAATCGGGCCGTGCCCCCTGACGATCGACCTTGTTGACCACCACAATAGGCTTCAACCCCTGCTCCAGCGCCTTGCGCGTCACAAAACTGGTCTGTGGCATCGGCCCCTCGACCGCATCGACTAGCAGCACCACCGAATCCACCATGGACAGAACGCGCTCGACCTCACCGCCAAAATCCGCGTGTCCGGGCGTATCCACGATATTGATGCGCCATTCCTGACCTGTCGGGTCGGTCCAGGTGATCGCCGTGTTCTTGGCGAGAATTGTGATTCCGCGCTCTTTTTCGATATCGCCCGAGTCCATAACACGCTCGGTCGCTTCGCCGCGCTCCTCCAGCGTTCCGGATTGGCGCAGCAACTTGTCGACCAGTGTCGTCTTGCCGTGATCGACGTGCGCCACGATAGCCACGTTACGAAGGTATTTGAGAGAGTCGGTCATGGAGCGCGCGGTAGGCGCTTCCATTGGAAAGCGAAACCCATTGCGACAGCAAATATTGCCGCGATCGCACCCGGTCTGCCTGAAACGTGCGCCCGCTGCATTGCCAGCCCCTTCGCGTCCCGCCATACCCCGATCATGCGCACAGACACAGCCCTTACCCCGACCTTCCTTCGCGATTACCAGCCCTTCCCCTTCCATATTGAAAGCGTCCACCTCGCCTTCGACCTCGACCCGGCCATGACCACCGTCACCAATACCATGAGCGTTACGCGCGCGCATTCCGGTCAGTTCACGCTGCAGGGCGAAGATATCCGCCTCGTCTCCGTCGCCGTGAACGGCAAAGACCTCCCACGGAATGCCTACCGCGCCGATCAGAAGACACTCACACTCGACCTGCCCGATACGGCGGAGGTCACGATCACCACCACCTGCGAACCACGCATAAACACGTCCCTCATGGGCCTCTACGTTTCGGGCGGACGTTACTGCACCCAATGCGAGGCCGAAGGCTTTCGCCGCATCACCTATTATCCCGACCGCCCGGACGTAATGAGCGTCTTCACGACCACTATCACCGCGCCCAAGGCTTACCCTTACCTCCTTTCCAACGGCAATCTTACCGCCGAGAGTCAGACCGACACCCACCACACAGCCACCTGGCATGATCCCTTCCCCAAGCCTGCCTACCTCTTTGCCCTGGTCGCCGGAGAGTTCGATGTCCTGCGCGAGACCTTCACCACCATGAGCGGTCGCGAGGTCGCCCTCGAAATCTACATCGATCCCGGCCAGATAGAGAAAGCCCGCTACGCGCTCGACAGCCTCATCCGCGCCATGCGATGGGACGAGGAGGCTTACGGCCGCGAATACGACCTCGACCGCTTCATGGTCGTCGCCGTGCGCGACTTCAACTTTGGCGCGATGGAGAACAAGGGCCTCAACATCTTCAACTCCAGCCTGCTCGCCGCCGACGCCCGCACCGCGACCGACCTCTCCTTCGAACGCATCGAAAGCGTCGTTGCCCACGAATACTTCCACAACTGGACCGGCAACCGCATCACCTGCCGCGACTGGTTCCAGCTCTGCCTCAAGGAAGGATTCACTGTTTTTCGCGACCAGCAGTTCTCAGCGGATCAGCGCGACCCGACCGTTCAACGCATCAAGGATGTAAAGACCCTTCGCGCCCGCCAATTCGCCGAGGATGCCGGCCCCCTCTCCCACGCCGTCCGCCCGGAGAGTTTCGTCAAGATCGACAACTTCTATACCGCCACCATCTATGAGAAGGGCGCGGAAATCATCCGCATGATCCATACACTGCTCGGCCCGGAACGCTTCCGCGCAGGCTCGGATGCCTATTTCAACGCCCATGATGGGCGCGCCGCCACGGTTGAAGACTTTCTCGACAGCTTCGGTCAGGGCGCGGATTACGACCTCTCCCCCTTCAAGCGATGGTACAGCCAAGCCGGCACTCCCGTCCTCACCGTCACCACGCGCCGCGAAGGTGACGTCCTCCACGTCGACCTCGTTCAACTTACCTCACCCACACCGGGTCAGCCCACCAAGCACGCCTTGCCCATCCCGGTCCGCTATCAGGTCATTGGCGAGCATGGCCCGGTCACGACGTCCACCGTCCACCTTCTCGACCGCGCACAAGATAGCCTGACGCTCGACCTCCCTTTCGGCACAGGCGATGTCACCCTCTCCATCCTCCAGGGATTCTCCGCCCCCGTCCACGTGGATCGCGGGCTTTCCACTGCCGACACGATCCGCCTCATGGCCCATGACAGCGACGGCTTCTCCCGCTGGGAAGCGGGCCAAACCATTGCCAAATCCCTTATCCATGCCATCGCTCACGGCCTGCAGCACAACCGGCTTCCCGCGCCCGACTCCGCCCTCCGCGCCTACACGGACGCCTTGCGCTCCACACTGCACGATCCCGACTTCGGCGATGCCTTCAAAGCCCTCGTGCTCGCCCCGCCTGCGCAGCTTTCGGACTATCTGGGAAAGGACGGCCTGACCGACCCCGTCGCCGTTGCCGAAGCCGTCACCTGGCTTGAACGCGCCATTGGCGAGCATCTTACGGACGTTCTGCTCACGACATATACTGAGCGTCCCCTCGACACGTTTTTCGATCCCGGAGCCGACGCAGCGGGCCGTCGCTCTCTTCGAAATCGCGCGCTGTCGCTTCTGGCCAGTGCAAAAGCCCCGCAAGCCGCTCCGCTTGCCATCTCGCAATTCTCCGACGCCACCAACATGACGGATGAACTTGCGGCTCTCGTCATACTCACGCGTCTCGGAGGCCGCCGCGTGGACTACCACCTCGCAGCTTTCCGGGACAAATATGCTGACGAACCTCTCGTTATAGATCGCTGGTTTTCCGTTCAGGCGTCCCGGAATTACGCCGAGGGCCTTTCGGCCGTCAAAACCCTCACGGAACGCGACGACTATACCCGCAGCAATCCCAACCGGGTTCGCGCGACCCTGGGCGCTTTCGGCGGCGTCAATACCCGCCTTTTTCATCACCACAGTGGCGCGGGCTATCGATTCATGGCCGGGGAAATTCTCGACATGGAAACCCGCAACCCCCAGATCGCCGCACGCCTTTTGGGCATGTTCGAGATTTGGCCACAGCTCGACCCGGACCGACAGCGTATCGTCACAGACGTCTTGCAAGACATGGCCCGCCAAGCGACATCCGATAATGTTCGCGAAATCGCGGAAAGACTGCAGGGCGCAACCGCGTCTTAATACGCTCGGTCTAGGCCGGGCTCATGGTCGACCCCACTACATTTGACGGCTTTCGCACCCATGTGTCCGAAGAGCGCTTCACCGTCATGGCGCAGCCCATCGTCGATATCCACACTCACCAAATCCTTCACGAGGAATGGCTCGTCCGATTTGAGCATGACGAGGAGCTGATCGCCCTCCTCCGTCCGGCGGAAATCAGTGGCGCGATTCGCGATCTCGATCTTTCCATGCTCGCCCGTGCCGTCCTTGCGCTCAACGCCAATCCTGCCCAGCCGGGCATTGCCGTCAATCTATCCGGCGCGAGCTTTGCGACACCTCGGTTTGAGCACAGCCTGCTCGCCTGCATAAACGCCTTGAAAGCGCCTGCGGAAAAACTCGTCTTCGAGCTTACTGAGACCTGGGACATGCGCGACCTTACCCACGCAATCAGCCTTTTGTCGCAACTGCGCGAGCGTGGCCACCATGTCTGCCTCGACGATGTCGGCGCCGGTGCGGCCTCCATCCGCTACCTCCGGGCGCTTCCCTATGACTGGCTCAAGATTGACGGCGAGTTTTTGGTCGATGCCCACGCAAAGCCCCGCGAAGCCGCCATTCTCAGCGCGGTCCTGTCACTTCGGGATGTCCTGGACACACGCTTTATTGCTGAAGGGGTGGAAACCGCCGAACTTTTGCAATTTGCGCGTGATATCGGTTTCGATGCAGCGCAAGGCTACGCCATTGATCGCCCCAGCCTGTCTCCACGTCCCGGCCCGTCCATAAACGCCTGAATCGTGACGAAATTCCGTCGGTGCGGACGTATGGTTAACGCGCTGGAAACCCTTACAGGGCAGTGAAACGTCTAGGTTTCCCTCGCTCGACTTCGCTTGCGAAATCACTAGCGTGTGTGTGACTCGCAAACTTGGAGGGGAAGTCGATATGAGGACGGGTGCTGTCAATTCGCACATTCCTGCGGCGCCTGCCATTACTCCCGGTGGTGAGCCGTCGGGGCAACCTCCTGCCTATCGGGCCGCTCACATAGCTGCGCCTCCCCCTCGACAACCGGTCAGGTCGTCCGCGGAAATTCACCAGAGCCCTCTTGCCGCCGATCGGCTGTTCGGCGTCAAGATCCGACATGACGAAGATGCCAAACGCGGGATCGGCAGCGATGCCGTCCGCGGCCTGCAAGTGCTTTCGCTCACGCTCATTCTCTTTTTTGCAGTCGTCACCGTTGTCGCACTTTATTCCGAACATTCCCGCCATAACGATTTACAGCGTGCGAGTGCGTTGGAAGGCACAGCCCAGACGGCAAGCTCACTGGACGCCACTCTCGCATCTGCCGTAGCCTGGACGGACACGGCGCTGTCGTCGGGCACGTCGTCTTCGCGCATCGTCAACATCGCCGTGCGCGGCAAGGACGTCGCCGGTGCTGCCATTATTGCTGAAAATGGGCGCATCGTCTCCGCCCTTCCTGCGGGCGTCGGCACAGTGCTCTCTCCGGCCGCAACGTCCAGCAGCTCCGGATCCGGCATCGACATCAATTCCGTAATTGCGGCAAATGGCGACATCAATCCCGTGATCATTCGCGATGTGCCTGATGGAAAACTCGTCGTCGCGCTCGCTCCGGAAGCTTTCGGAAGATCGCTTGGCGGATCGACCGTCATCGTGTCCCCGACCGGACGCCTGATCAGCGCGCCTCCGGCCATGGCCAAGTCAGGCCTGACACAATCTTTCGGTCTATCGCCGGAACGCATTACACGCATCACGCAAAGCACATCCGCTAAATTGTCAGAGCGCGCTAGCATTGGCGGAAACGACGTCTGGCTTACAACCTCCCGCATACCCAATTCCGACCTGACCGTCATTGAAACCGCCCCCCGCACGAGTTCTCCCCGTACGCTGCCGATCATCTTGACGGCGCTCTGCCTGTTCGGTGGAACCTGTGCCGTCATCTGGGCCATGATGCGCCGCATTTTGAAGCATCTTCAATCCGCCCAAAGCGGTTTTGCCGAGGATGAAGTCACCCGCCAGCGCACACAGGCCGCACTGGAGGGCTCCGGCGCAGGCGTGTTCGAGATCGACCTGCAGGACAACACCGTCTTCCTATCGGCGGCACTGATGGAGGTATTCAATCTTGGCAATGTCGAGCGCAGCATGGGCCTGCCGGAGTTTCTTGGCGTGCTCGATGAGAATTCCCGCGAGACGTTTTACTCCACCCTTCGCCGTGCACACATGACCGGCAGTTTCGAATGCGACGCGCAGCTACGCCACCTCCCGCTGATTTTCGAATGTCGCGGTCGGCCCATAATGCGCTCGGAGACCGAAGGTGCACTCCCCACTCGCAAAGTGCTCGTCGGGGTCGCCAAGGACGTGTCCGATGCCCGCGGGGCTGCCGCCCGGATTCGTGCCGCCGAAGCCCGTCTGTTCGACGCCCTCGGTTCCATGAGCGATGCCTTTGTCGTCTGGGATAAATACGACCGACTTGTCATCTGGAACGGCCAATACGAAAACTTTTTCGGCTTTACGCGCGGCAATCTTCAGGTCGGGATGGATCACGCTACCATCGACTATCACGCCCGCGCTGTCATCGCCGAAACTCGCAACGCCGATAGTGCCGCAGACTCCGGAGCTTTGGAAATCGAGCTCAAAGACGGGCGCTTTCTCCGCTATCTCGAAAACGCGACCGAAGACGGCGGACGTGTTACCGTCGCATCCGACGTTTCCGAAATCCGTTACCGCGAAGAAGAACTTCGCCGCAACAAGGGCGTCCTCGAGACCAACCTCGCCACATTGCAAAACATGCAGTCCCAACTTCTCGAGCTCGCCCAGAACTACGAGCAGGAAAAGTTTCGCGCTGAAGAAGCCAATCAGTCCAAATCCGAGTTTCTCGCCAATATGAGCCACGAGTTGCGCACACCCCTGAACGCGATCAACGGCTTTTCCGACATCATGCAAAAGGAAATGTTCGGCCCTCTCGGCGATCCCCGTTACAAGGAATACGTCAACGACATTCTTTTTTCCGGCAAGCACCTGCTGAGTTTGATCAACGACATTCTCGACATGTCCAAGATCGAGGCCGGCAAGATGAGCCTCAACATCGATCACATGGATATAGACAACACCATCGAGTCGGTCATCCGGATTGTCCGTGGCCGCGCCGAGGAAAACCGCCTCAAGCTTCTCTACTCCCCCGTATCGACCCAAGCACTCGAAGCCGACCCGCGTGCCGTCAAACAGATCCTGCTCAACCTCATTTCCAACGCCATCAAGTTTACGCCCGAAGGCGGCGTTGTCCGGGTCATCTGTGAAGCCAAGACAGCGGGCGTAGTCGTGCGCGTGTCCGACTCCGGCATGGGGATCAGCGAAGACGACCTCATCCGTCTCGCCCAACCCTTCGAGCAGGCCTCGAACAACAAATCCGGCGAGGGCACCGGCCTTGGCCTGGCTCTTTCTAAATCGCTCGTGGAGCTTCACGGCGGCAATTTCCACATTGCATCGCGCCTTGGCGAAGGCACGACCATTACCTTTACCCTGCCCAATCGGCCGATCCCGCAGACCGCCCGCGCCGAGAAAACAGGCGTGTCCGAGGAAATCTCGCGCATCGCCTCCACCATCAGCAATGCTCTCGAACAGGGTCGCGATGCCGCCCAGACAACCGTCTCGCCACCGACGACACAAGAGCCGCCTATGCAGGTGTCGCCACCACCGGCCACGTCCCAGACACCATCAGCTGCGCAGCCCTACATACCGCCCGCTGCCTAGTCTCGACGTACGCGGGAACTCACCCGCGGTTTCGGAAACACAAAGCTCGCTCGCAGGCCCGGCGTCTCTCCATCCAGCTCGTTACCCAAACCGTCTTCCAGGCGAAATTCCGCCCGATGCACTTCCGCGACCGCCTCTACAAGCGCCAGACCCAACCCCGATCCCGGTGCCGATCGCGATTCCTCAAGGCGCACAAACCGTTCCTTTACGCGCTCGCGCATTGGCCCGGGAATGCCGGGGCCGTCATCGGCGACGTAAAATGTCACGCGCCCGCCTTTGAGCTTTTGCAGACCCAATCGCACGCGCCCGCCCTCTGGCGTGTATTTGATCGCGTTTTCCACGAGGTTCGACACGGCCTGACTCAGCAACCCCCTATCCGCACTGACCGTCAGGTTCGGCGCAATATCCGTGCTGAATACCAAACCCGCATCCTCAAAAGACGGCTCATATAATTCGGCGATATCTTCCAGTATTTCCGCAGGGTTTAGCGCTACCAGCAATTCGCGACGATCGGCGGCCTCCAGCCGCGCAATCCGCAAAACGCTGTCAAATGTAGTCAGCAACTCCTGCGCATTATCAGCAGCCTCTTCCAGCGCGGCCCCCGCATCGCCATCCGCTTTGGCCGCCGCTGTTTCGAGCCGCGTTCGCAGCCGGGTCAATGGCGAACGTAGATCATGCGCTATGCTGTCGCCAGCATAGCGCATCGCTCCCATCAATCGGTCGATGTGGTCGAGCATCTCATTCAGGTTTTCCGCCAGCAGGTCGAGCTCGTCTTCGCTGTAATTGCGCTCTGCCCGCACCCGCATATCTCCCGACCGCACCGTATTGGCGAGCTTGTTGAACGACTCGATCCGCCGTGAAAAACTCTGGCTTACGAAATACGCCGATAGCAGGCCCAGCAGCAGCGCAATCAGCGCGCTAACCAAAATTGCCGTGCGAATACGTTCCGCATTTCGCATGGTCGCTTCCACATCCCTTGCCACCACGATCAGTCCTGCCGGTCGCTCATTGACGGCGATCTCCGTGGATAGACCCCTGGCGCGCCGGTTGACGAAATCCGACTCGACCAGAGGCTCTCCGTTTTCGTCCGTCCCGATTGTCAGCGTGAATCCAAACCGTCTATATTCTTGCTCCGTACCTGCAATCAGCCCGCTATCCACATCCTCGATCTGAAATGGCGACTGGCCGGGCGTGCCCGATACATTCAGGTTACCGGACAACACCGGGCCGAACTGAAACAGATAGAGCCCCTCGCCAGACGTCGATCGCAGGATGATTTCGCGATCCAGCGCCCCCGGCCCACCATCGGCAAATATCTGCTCGAATTCTCGGATTTCCGTCGCCAGCGCCGCGTCCACCCGGCGCAGATCCGCACTAATTGTCGCGAAGTAGATATAGCCCAGCGTCACTAGCGAGCTCGACACAAACAAGAACGCCGTAAGCAGCGTCAGCCGAAAAAGTGTATTCCGATAAAGTCTTGCAAGCCAGCCAAACACGCAACGCCCATAGTCAGACTTGCGCGCCTGCGCCAGTGACGAAAGGTCAATGCGTTAGGCGAGATGTAAAAGACCATATTTCGCAAAGGCTCCCGCGTTCAACGAAGGACCTCACGCTGGTCATGCAAACGACAAGAATTAGCACGGCTGTTGAACGTCCCGCATCCAGTGCGGAAACCAAGGTCAAATTGAAAAGATCGCTACGCCGCCTGGAGTCTGTACCCCGCCCCGCGCACCGTGTGCAGCATCGGACTCTCGAACTGCTTATCGATTTTCGCCCGCAATCGCGAAATATGCACGTCGATCACATTGGTCTGGGGGTCAAAGTGGTAGTCCCACACCTTCTCCAGCAACATGGTGCGCGTCACCACCCGTCCGGGATTGCGCATCAGCGCCTCCAGCAAACGAAATTCCCGAGGCTGCAATAGCAGATTTTGTCCGGCCCGCTTAACTGTTCGCGCCAACAGGTCCATCTCCAGATCCCCGACCTTCAGCTTCGTCACTGCCGCCGTCGGATCGCTCCGTCGGCCAATCGCTTCAACCCGCGCCAGCAGCTCTGTGAAACTATAAGGTTTGGAGAGATAATCGTCGCCACCCGCGCGCAGGCCTTCGACCTTGTGATCGACCTCACCCAGCGCACTCAGGATCAACACGGGCACCGTATCGCCATCTTCGCGCACGGCACTCAGCACTTGCAATCCATCCATTTTGGGCAGCATGCGATCCAGGATCAGCGCGTCATATTCGGCGGATCGCGCCATCTCCAGGCCCAGATCGCCGTCATGAGCCATATCGACCACATGCCCCGCCTCCATCAGCCCTTTGCGGACGTATTCGGCGGCGACTTCGTCGTCTTCAACTATCAGGATTCTCATGCTCATACTCAAATTGCGCCCCAGCGCCCTTCTACTGTGCTACACAATTGGTAGCGGATAAAACGTGGTGCCGCCGGCTTTCAGGCGGACTTGCACGACGACTTCGGACTTGCCTGACTCACGCGCGCGGCGGATTAGACGGTTGAATTCTTCCACACTCGGCGTTGGCTGCGTGTCGATTTCCATCAACACCATACCGGTCTCGAAACCCGATCGATCAGCCCCGGAACCCGCGACCGCAGCTTCCAAATACACCCCGACTTCGTCATAGCCCATGCCAATGGCCTTTCGGAACTGGCTGGAAATATCGACCAGTGACAGCCCGACGCCATAAGCCCCCGACCCACCCGTGCCAAGCGGAGGTGGAGGCGTGGTATTGACAGGCTCGCTCGCCACACGTCCCTCCAGCGAATCCTTGCTCGGACGCTCTGTCAGCATCACATCCAAATCCATTTCCCGCTCGCTGCGCTCGATACGCAGGCGCACGGTCTTGCCCGGCTGCACGTTTGCAATCCTGCGAACGGCCTCCGTGCCGGTCGTGACCATGCGGCCATCAATATTCAAGATGATGTCATCGACCTGCAAACCGGCCAACTGAGCCGGGCCGCCGGGAACTGTACTGTCCACAATTGCACCCGAACGCCCGTCAGAATATGCCCCCGTGCGCAGACCCGCACCCAGATAGCCGCGGCGCACTTCACCATCCGCGCGCAGACGTTCGACCACGGCTTCCGCCGTCTTGTGGGGAATCGCGAACGCAATGCCGACACTCGCGCCTGTGGGTGAATAAATCGCGCTGTTAACCCCCACAACCCGACCTTCAAGATCAAAGAGCGGCCCACCGGAGTTACCCGTATTCACTGTCGCATCCGTTTGAATGTAATCCACATAGGCCCCGCTATCGACGCGATCGCGCCCGATTGCGCTGATGATGCCGAAGCTGACCGACTGGCCGATTCCGAAGGGGTTTCCGATCGGCACAACAAACTCCCCAATACGCAACGGGCTGGCATCATGCCAACGCGTGGTCGGAAACGTCTGATCGCTATCGATCTGTAACAATGCGATATCGGTTTCGGGATCGGTTCCGATGATGGACGCACCAAACGTCACGCCATTGTTAAATTCTATATCGATGATCTCGCCCTCATCGATGACGTGATGATTGGTGACCACTTCGCCTTTGGTGGATATCACGAAGCCGGAGCCGTGCCCCTCGCTCACCACTTCGCCTTGCGGGGTGGATACCCGTATATTCACGACTGCCGGACTGACCGCGGCCGCGAGATCGGCAATCACATTGGGCTGAGTCGCCATCAACGCAGGAACCGCCAATGCTTTGTTGGTCGCGGACAGCTCCGCCGTTTGTACGGCTTCCACCGGCACGACCTGCGCGTTCGCAGACATTGCGGCCAGCATGGCAATTATGGAAACGGGCTTTAGCATTCGGACAGACATGTCCCCTCCGGCGGATGGCCCAACTGCCACCACAGACACCTGCATGGCATTAGGACTTTGACATCGATGTTACCCAGAGATTACGAAACCTTCAGGTAAGGCCGCCGCGCTTAAATACCAAGAGATCATTATTGGAAGGCAGATTGACGGTCTCCATCAAGTTTAGCCCCCGCATGGCAAACAGCCCCTTAACATCCGCCACTTCCCTGACACCCCAAAGTGGATCCCGCCGCATCAGGTCTTCCGCGAAACGCATATTGCCTTCCGCACTTCCGGCCCCTTTTAGAAACGGCCCGTATAGCAGCATCAGCCCGCCTTCTTTCAGCACCGCCGCCGCACCCTCCGCCAAACCCTCCGCCGCGGTCCACGGCGCGATGTGAATCATGTTCGCGCAGAACACCGCGTCAAAGGCCATGCCGGCCTCCCAACCATCGGTGGTGACATCAATATCGAGGCTGGGCAGCATCCGTCCTCCAGCTTCCCGCGCCCAATCATCCTGCGATGCACGCGAAACAACATCCGGATCACTTGGCTGCCACACAATATCCGCGCGCCGCTTCAAAACCTCCACCGCATGCTCACCCGTCCCTGACGCAATGCCCAACACACGCGCCCCTTCTGGCAATAGGCGCAGCAGCTCACCCGCAATAACGGCTTTGTTCCGCCCGGCACTTGGCGAAAACCGCCGTGCGCCGTCATCGCCACGATCTTCAAGAGCAATCGGCTTTCTCACATTTCATCCTCACGACCGGGCAGCACCAATACCGCCTCCAAACCACCCAGTGCAGAGCGCCCCAGTGTCAGGGTTCCGTTATAGGCTCCCGCAAGATCATCCACGATGGACAGTCCAAACCCCGTTCCTGGAACCTGTTCGTCCAGACGCATCCCTCGTTTGAGTGCCGTCTCGAAGTCGTGCTCCGATATTCCCGGCCCATCATCGCCAACGGTCACGATCAGCTTCCGACCGTCCGCCGCATCCAGTACCCGAGCCGACAGCTGCACGTGCCGCTCTGCCCACTTACAGGCATTGTCGAGTAAATTGCCGACCATTTCCTCGAGATCACGCTTTACTCCGCGAAAGACCAGATTGTCCGGAAATTCCGATGTGATGATTTTCCCGTCCCGGGCGTAAATACGTGCCAGCGTGCGCGCCAGCCCCGCCAGCGCTTCATCTGCATCCGACGCTACGCCCACGACTTGTCCACGTGCCGCCGCCTGCGCTCGCCGGAGATGATGTTCGACCTGACGGTGCATTTCCTCAGTCTGGCGCTGAACGACATCGGCCTGCATATCCCCCGCGCTCTCGTTACGCAGAACGGCGATAGGCGTTTTCAAAGCGTGAGCCAGATTGCCGACATGGGTCTGCGCACGCTCGACGATCGACTTGTTATGATCGATTAATGAGTTCAATTCGGTCGCAAGTGGCTGAATTTCCCGCGGATATTCCCCTTCGACCTTGCTTGCTCGGCCCTCACGGACATCCGCCACGCGATTGCCCATCTGAAACAGCGGCTTCAGCCCGACCCGCACTTGTATGAAAACCGCCAAAATCAGTCCTGCCGCCAATAGCGCCGTCAGTAGTGTCGCAATTCCACCAAATTGCTGAACATCCCGCGCCGCCTCTCGCACATCCGCGGCTGCCGCAATCACCACCGCATCGCTGGTTCCCGGCAGGATCACGGTTCGCGCGACGACCCGCAGAGGCTCTCCTTCCGGCCCGTCTATGGCTGCCCGCATCTCCGCACCGGTATCGGACAAGAGCTCTAGCGATTCCCCCGGCGGAAGACTTAGCGTCGCCTCATAAAGCGAGCGCGAGGTCAGGAGCGGCAAGACCACCCCGTCTTCCTGTAGAATGCCGATCACCCAGTACCGCCCGGACAAGGCTCTCTGAAAGTCATCATCCGTCGGCTCGCGCGATAATACGACGCGGCCATCCGTGTACTCGGCTGCCGCAATCAGGGCCGTTACCGTGCCATCCAGCGGTTGGTCGAAAAACCGATAGGTCTGGTTACGGTAAAGCCATGTCAGCAACAACGCGACAATAACAAGGAGCGGGAGCGCCCACAGCACCGCCGAACGCACCAGTCGCGTAACCAGACTCCGCTGAGCCTGCCCCACATCCGGTATCACGCCCTACTCTTCCTCGCCGACAGCCTTATCCGGGTCCGCCAGTCGATAGCCGAGCCCCCGAACAGTCTCGATCCGCTCCGCCCCGATCTTGCGGCGCAAGCGACCCACGAAAACCTCAATGGTATTGGAGTCGCGATCAAAATCCTGATCATAGATATGCTCGACCAGCTCCGTGCGCGAGATCACCCGCCCGACATGCATAGCCATATAGGACAGCAAGCGGAACTCGTGGCTCGTCAGCTTGATCGATGCGCCATCGACAAACGCGCGCGCCGACCGGTTGTCCACGCTCAAACCACCGATCTCGATTATATCCGTTGTGTGACCCGCCGCGCGACGCACCAGCGCCCGCAGCCGCGCGAGCAGCTCTTCGGTATGAAACGGCTTGGTCAGATAATCATCAGCGCCTGCATCGAACCCTGCGACTTTCTCAGACCATTGATCGCGCGCCGTCAGGATCAACACCGGGAAATCCTTTTCCGACGCGCGCCACTTTTGCAGCACACTTACCCCGTCGATAAGGGGCAAGCCCAGATCCAGCACCACCGCATCATAAGGCTCCGTATCGCCGAGAAAGTGACCCTCCTCGCCGTCCAGCGCTACATCCACGGCATAACCCGTATCCTTGAGGGTGTCGGCGAGCTGCTTCGCCAAATCCTTGTCGTCTTCGACCACCAATACACGCATTATCCGACCACTCTTCCTGTAGAGGCGTCGACATAGACATCGACCACACGGCCCGAGCGCGCCACAACACGCACACGGTACACACTGCCATTGCGGGAAATGTCAACGACCTCACCACCCGGTACACGGCGGAGGGCAATTCTCTTGGCTTCCGACGCACTGATCTGGCGCTGAGCGTGACGCACAACATCAGGTGCGACCCGCTCCAACTTGGAAGTCGGCGCATCCAGCGCAGGGATGGCAGCATGAGCCGCGCCAGAACCCAACAGGGCCGACAGAATCATAGATATGACAAAGGTTCGCGTCATGACAGTGAGATAGCGATACGGCCCTGAATGCATTGTGAATAGGGGGCGAATTATGCGGTAGCGATTTAAGCTTTCCCTTGAACGGCATCCAGCGCAAAGCCCGCCCGTGTCACAGCCTCAGCCCATACCGGACAAACTTCCCCGCATAGGTCTTGCCGCCGCCTTTGCCGCCTACACCATCTGGGGATTCTTTCCGATTTACTTCAAAGCGACCGCCGCGGTTCCGCCCGTCGAACTTGTCGCCCATCGAATCATCTGGTCGCTTCCCTTCGGCTTAATCGTCCTCGCCTTTCGCAAGCAGATTGCAGAAACGCTCTCCGCCTTCCGCAGTCCCGCCACACTGGGCTGGCTGGCGCTCTCCGGCTTTGCCATTGCGTTCAATTGGGGCATCTATATTTTTGCGATCCAGGCCGACCGCATCTTCGAAGCCAGCCTTGGCTACTACATTAACCCCCTTGCCTATGTCATTGCAGGCGCCGTGTTTTTTAGGGAGCGCCTCGCTCGATTGCAAATTGTTGCCGTAGGACTTGCCGCGATTGGCGTGACGGTACTCACGGTTTCCGGCAGCGTCTTTCCGTGGATAAGCTTGCTGCTCGCCTTCAGTTTCACACTCTACGGGATCATTCGCAAGCAGGTCGCCATCGGCGCCATGCCTGGGCTTTTCATCGAAATTTGTGTGCTGTTTCTGCCCGCACTGGCCTATCTATTCTGGCTGCAAATCAAAGGCACGGGGATGTTCCTGTCGACCGCACCAAGCTTCGACATCCTGCTCCTGTTTTCAGGCCCCCTAACCGTCATTCCGCTGCTTTTTTTCGCGATCGGCGCGCGCAAGCTTCCGCTATCCGTGCTCGGCTTTATCCAGTTTATCGGCCCGACCCTCCAGTTCTCACTGGGTCTTTATTACGGCGAGGCCTTCACCCCGGCCCATGCCATCTGCTTCGCATTTATCTGGACAAGCGTCGCCGTCTTTATCGTGTCCATCATCCGGACTCAGACCCCGACCTTAAAACCCATAAAATAGCCCAGGGACCAAGCGAGCCCGAGGATCAAAACCTGCAACACCAACAGGTAAGCGCCCTCCGCCACAATATTGGGCTGACCAGCCCTGTGAGACTCACGCCGAACCTGCCGCATCCGGTCGCCCGACACGATCACCATGCTAATCACAGCGAGCATCAGCACAAACAGGAATGGCCGTCCCGTATAGCCGAGCACACCCGACATGGCGGCAAAAACCAAAGGAATGTAACGGGTTGCGGTCATGTCTTGTCCCTTTCTACGCGAGCTTTCCCCCGCCCTTCGGCCAGCGCCTTCACGATCCCGCGAAAGGTGCGCACTTCCTGCTCACTCATTTGCGCCCGCGTCAACGGCGCACGGATATTCTGTGTCATTAGGCTGCGCTTTTCGGGCGGATGAAAGAACCCTGCCCGCTCCAGCTCATCTTCCAAATGCACGTACAGCCGCACCAGGTCGTCCCGCGTACCAACCGTCGAACGCACACCCTTGAAGACCTCCGGCACCTCCCGCTCGCCGCTCTCGCCCCAGATATAGCTGAATACCCCCACAGCCGCGGCAAGGTTGAGCGACTGAAAGGCTGGGTTTATCGGATAGGTCAGGATTGCATCCGACAGCGCCACATCGTCATTGGTCAGCCCCGCTTTTTCCGGCCCGAACAGTATTCCCGTCGGCACCCCGTCTCGCGCCGCCGCCCGCAATTGCGGCCCGACCTCCCGCGTGCCGATCACGGGAATTTCTATTTCGCGCCGCCGCGCCGTCGCGCTCAGCACATAGGACAGATCGGCTACCGCCGCCTCCGTTGTTGCAAACACTGACGCCTCGTCCAGCAGTTTTGCCGCACCTGCCGCCATCGGCACGGCGTTCGTATTCGGCCAGCCATCGCGCGGAGCCACCAGGCGCAAATCGGTTAAACCAAAGTTCAACATCGCGCGCGCCGCCGCGCCAATGTTTTCGCCCAGCTGCGGCCTGACCAGTATCACCACAGGCGCGCCGGCGTCCGTGTTTTCGACACGACGTCCCATCTGATCGGTCGCGGACTTGCGATGCCTGCCGTAAGTGGTTTCAACCATTCGTCTTTGCCTTTTCCAGCGAGCCTTGTTAAGCCGCGTCCACTTCCGACTAACCCCAATCCAATCGAGATTCCCATGGCTAAAATCAAGGTCGCAAACCCTGTCGTCAACATGAACGGCGACGAAATGACCCGCATCATCTGGGACATGATCATCGATCGTCTCATCAATCCCTACCTCGACATCGACCTGCTCGACTACGACCTCTCCATCCAGAGCCGTGACGCGACCGATGATCAAATTACCATCGATGCTGCCGAGGCTATTAAGAAATGCAATGTCGGCATCAAATGCGCGACCATCACCCCGGACGAGCAGCGCGTCGAAGAATTCGATCTCAAGAAGATGTGGCGCAGCCCCAACGGCACCATCCGCAACATCCTCGGTGGCGTGGTGTTCCGCGAGCCCATCATCTGCTCCAACATCCCACGACTCGTACCCGGCTGGACGCAGCCTATCGTCATCGGTCGTCACGCCTTCGGTGACCAGTACAAGGCCACCGACTTCGTCGTCCCCGGCAAGGGCACTGCCACCATCAAGTTCGAGGGCGAAGACGGCGAAGTCATCGAGCGCAAGATTTTCGATTTCCCCGGCGGCGGTGTGCTCATGGGCATGTACAACCTAGACAAGTCCATCGAAGACTTCGCCCGCGCCTGCTTCAATTACGGCATCCAGCGCGAATGGCCCGTCTACCTGTCCACCAAGAACACGATCCTCAAAGCCTATGACGGTCGCTTCAAGGACATCTTCCAGTCTATCTACGACTCGGAGTTCAAGTCGAAGTTCGAGGCGTTCGGCGGCGAGTACCAGCACCGCCTGATTGACGACATGGTCGCCGCTGCCATGAAGTGGTCCGGCGGATACATCTGGGCCTGTAAAAACTATGACGGCGACGTGCAATCCGACACCGTGGCACAGGGCTTCGGCTCGCTCGGTCTCATGACCTCCTTCCTGCTCACGCCCGACGGCAAGACCATGGAAGCCGAAGCCGCTCACGGCACGGTCACCCGCCACTACCGCAACCACCAGAAGGGCCAGACGACCTCGACCAACTCCACGGCGTCCATCTTCGCCTGGACGCGCGGCCTCGCACATCGCGGCAAACTCGACGACAACCAAGCCCTCATCGACTTCGCCGAAGGACTCGAAGCCACAGTCCGCGAAACCATCGAAGGCGGCCAGATGACCAAAGACCTCGCTCTCCTTGTCGGCGACAAGCAAGGCTGGCTCACGACCGAAGGCTACCTCGAAGCCATCGCGGAAAACTTCGAACGGAAGATGACCTAAAATTCGATGGCTCCCGGACTCGATCTGGGACCTCCATCGTCATGACAAAAGCCCGCGCTCTTTCAAACGACGCGGGCTTTTTCCTTGCCCTGCACCACAGCCACCAAAACGAAGCTGATCTGCATCAGAAGGAACCAGCTTCCGAGCTTGGCGAGGCTTACCATCTCCCAGCCGACCTCCTGTACCGGATAGCTCCAGGCCCGCGCAAATGTGCCGAGGTTTTCCGCAAACCAGATGAACAGCGCCACCAGCACGAGCCCTAACAAAAGCGGCATCGGCCAATGCGTGTTCACAGGCCGGAACCACACGATACAGGGGCCGTAGAGCAGCGCCGCAATCGCGAACAACACCATCCGCACATCCGGCAGGTAATGGTGCGCAAAGAAGTTCACATAGATCGCCACCGCCAAGAGCGCCTGCGCCCAAATTGGCGGAAAACGGTCGAACCGGAAATCGAACAACCGCCACACCCGCGCCAGATAGCTCCCCACGCAAGCATACATGAAGCCCGAAAAAAGCGGCACATCCAAGATGCGCAACACGCTCGGCTCCGGATAGACCCAGGATCCGACCTGCGTCTTGAAGATTTCCATTACCGTGCCCACGACATGAAAGACGAAGATGACCCGCGCTTCTTCCCAACTCTCCAGCCGGAAAATCAGCATTCCCGCCTGGATCACCACGGCTCCAATCGTGATAAAGTCATATCGCGCCAACGCCGCCGCCTCGGGAAAGAACAGATACGTCCCGACCAGCAAAACCAGCATGAGCGCACCGAACAAGCACGCCCAGCCTTGCTTGACCCCGAACGCCACGAACTCGAACAATGCCCGCGACCACGCCCCCCCGCACATACCGCTCCTCAATGGCGTCGGATATGCGGTGCAGGCGCTCTAACATGGCGCAGCGATAGATTGGCTTATGAGTTGTGAACACGGCTGGATTGCGTCGCTGCGACGGCGTCAACTCACCGCGAACTCGCAGGCGAAGACATCGTCCTCGCTGACACTCCGCTCAGGCCAGGAAAAACCCTCTTCGACCTCTTTCTGGATATAGCCCCACTCTCTCGCAAAGATCGGCATCCCAGTCATCGGGTTCACGCGGTCATAGGTCACGAAGCAACCGCCATAGCGGAACACGTACCAGCAATGCGCACGATTGCCGTCATCGGGATAGCGGAAACATAGCTGGCGGTTTTCCACTTCCCATGTGCCCATGATGGCAACGCTCCCTTCGCGGTAATCCGCGACCCCGTCCATGCCGTGCGATTCTACAAAGCGCTGGTCTTCCTGAAACGGGACCTGATAGATGCCGGCATAGGTCACGCCGCTATAGAGTTCTTCGATCTCCGAGGCAGGCACACGCTCAAGCAAATCTACATCCGGCACGAAATCGTCCAGCACCCGCTCGCGCCGCACTTCCTGCGCGGAGGCCAGCGTCGATAGAGAGGCCAGCGCCAGTGTTGTCAGCAGGCGTTTCAATCCAGCTTCCGCTGCATCAGCACCAGATCGAGCATCTCCCCGCCCTTGGTCGCCACACCCGGCAGGCGACCGGTTTCCGCAAAGCCGTGCTTTGAATGAAACATCAAGCTCGTCTCGTTACCCGCATCGATCGCGCCGATCATGACCTTGTAGCCCTCGGCCTTACCCTTACGGATCAGCGCATCCAGCAATAAGGAGCCGATGCCCTGCCCTTGGTACTTCTCATCGACATGTACGCTGTGTTCAATCGTATAGCGATAACCCTCGCGTGCCCGGAACGCCCCATACGTGCCATAACCAAGAACCTCCCCGTCCTCTGCTTTGGCCAGCATGACCGGCCAGTCATTGTCGAGCCGCTCCGTCAGCCAGACCTCAACATCGCCGAGCGATCGGGCGCTCTCGACAAAGATGGCGTTGGACGTTGCGATGACCGCATTCTGTATGGCGCAGATGGCTGCGGCGTCTTCTATGGTAGCTGTGCTCACGGTATTCCCCTTCATTGTGACCCTCGCTGCAAACAGTTAACGCAATTCATTAACGGGGCATTGACGCGAGATGCGTCCCGACCACAAGCCCGGATAATGCGACGCCCACAGAACATCCATAAAGATTCGCCCCCAGTTGGCGAAACAGGCCTGTCGCTGCCTGTTTTTCTTCTGGTTGCGATATTTCTCATGCTGCTTTGGGGCACCGCCTATACGCTCGTGGCTGTGGGCGTGCGCAGCCTCTCACCCATCTGGCTCGTGGCGGGGCGGACCGTCGTCGCGACAGTACTGATACTCGGCGCACTTTATGCATCCGGACGCCGTCTGCCCCCGCTGCGCGATGCGCGCTGGCTGTGGTACGCGCTGCTGGGACAAATCGGCATCACCATCCCGTTCTATCTTTTGTCAGAAGGTCAGACACGCGTCGATAGCGGTCTGACGGCGATCATCGTCGGCTCCATGCCCATCCTGACCGTGATCCTCGCGCATTTCTTCACGCAGGAACGACTCACCCCGCGCAAGCTCCTCGGCTTTGTCGTCGGCTTTACCGGCATAGTCCTTCTGTTCCTCCCAGACGACTTCAGTCTCGGACTTGTATCCGAATGGCGTCACCAGTCACTGCTGCTATGTGCCGCCCTCCTTTATGCAATCACCACTGTGACCGCCAAGCGCGCCCCGGAAACGGACAGCTTGGTCGGCTCCGCCATCATGATTCTGTCTGCCACCATTACTGCGAATATCGGCGCGTTCGCCTCCGGCCTTCCGCCAGAGCCTCTGCCTGCGCATATCTGGTGGGTCATCCTCGGACTGGGAGTCGGTTCGACGGCTCTCGGCACGATCACCTATCTCTGGGTTGTGGATCGCTCTGGGCCAAGTGCGGTCGCTAAAATCAACTATTTCCCACCAATCATTTCCGTCATTGCGGGCGTGTGGTTCCTGTCGGAGCCTTTCACCTGGCGCATCGTCGCGGCCTTTACCATTATCATGATCGGCGTTGCCATCAGTCGCCCGAAGCGACCGCGCAAACGCAAACCTATTCCTGTAAACCCTTGAGTGCTGCGAAGGGGTTATCCGATGCGACCTCGTTCTCCACGGCCATGCCAGGCAGGGTCAAACCATGATTGAGCGGCCCCTTGCCCCTACCAAACTTGGGCGCTGTCCGGATGGCCTCAAACACAAACTCCCGTGCCGTCGATACTGCCGAGCCGATATCCTGACCCAGTGCCAGGTTCGCCGCGATCGCACTTGCCAAAGTGCAGCCCGTACCGTGTGTGTGACGAGAGTGCAGTCGTGGAGCCGTCATCGTTGCGACCCCGTCCTCGGTCAGCAGGATATCCATGATCATCGCGCCGTCCATGTGAGCGCCCTTCATCACGGCTGCTCCAGCGCCCAACTCCAGCAAACGATCGCCCGCCGTCCGCAGCGCGTCCACATCGTCGATGGTCATCCCCGTCAGCACTTCGGCCTCCGGCACGTTAGGAGTCACGATATCGGCCAACGGCAACATGCGCTCGATCATCAGCGCTTCGGCCGCTTCGTCCAGCAAGCGATCACCCGATGTGGCCACCATGACCGGATCCAGCACCGTCAGGCAATCCTCGCAGTGACTCTCCAAAACATCCGCGACCGCTGCGATCACGCCGGCATTGCCCAGCATCCCGATCTTGACCACGTCCGCGCCGATATCTTCCATCACCGCCACGACCTGGGCCGCCACCAGTTCGGGGCGCATTACCTCGACTTCGCGAACGCCTTGCGTATTCTGAACCGTCACCGCCGTCACCGCCGTCATGGAATAGGCCCCGAATGCCGCGCAGGTCTTGATATCGGCCTGTATCCCCGCTCCGCCACCCGAGTCGGACCCCGCGATGATCAGCACACGCCCTTCCGGTTCGGGCAAGGTAAATTCTGTCAGCTCTGCATCTTCCATAGCCATCCTACGCCTCAGCCCCGTTTGCGTTCAAAACCGCTTGCGTCACGATCAGCGCCTGCCGCGTCTCCGCGACATCATGCACCCGTAACATGCTCGCACCGCATTGCGCAGCCAGCACGGCTGCTGCCAACGACCCCCCCAAGCGCTCGCCGACGACACTCCCGTCCAGCTTGCCGATGAAGCTCTTGCGCGATGCACCCACAAGAACTCCCGCACCCATCGCACTGAAAACACATGTGTCTTTCAGTATCGCCAGATTGTCTTCCAACCGCTTCCCGAAGCCGATTCCCGGATCGACGGTTACCCTACCCCGCTCGATCCCCGCCTCCTCGCAGGCCACCAGCCTCTCCTCCAGCCACGCCGCAATTTCGTTGACGGTTTCGCCATAGCGTGGATTCTCCTGCATCGTCTCAGGCGAGCCTTGCGCATGCATGAGGATAAGCGGACAGCCCAGATCCGCCGCAACCTCCACACTATCCTCGGCAAAGGTCAGCCCCGACACATCATTCCATATATCGGCTCCAGCCAGAACGGCTTCCCGCGCGACCTCGGGCTTACGGGTATCGACACTGATCAGCGGTTCCTCGTCGTCATCCGAGAAAGCAAGGCGAAGCGCCGCCACGACAGGCACGACCCGCGCCACTTCGTCCGCTATGGAAACCTTTTTCGCACCGGGCCGCGTGCTTTCCCCACCAATATCAATGATATCCGCCCCGGCATCCCGCATCACCCGCGCTTGCCGGATAGCCGCTTCGACGCCTGCAAAACGTCCGCCATCCGAGAAGCTGTCGGGCGTCACATTCAGCACGCCCATGATTTGTGGTAGTGTCTTCACGTCTTCCGCCTACCGCCACGATAGCACCGCGTTAAGCCTGCATTCACCACCGTGACCGCCTTTTAAGTCGCACTTCGGCACAGCAACCGCTAGGACGAACGCATGAAACGCCTTGCCACCCTCATGCTGTGCCCATTGATCATCGGCAGTGTACTCGCAACGCCCGCCCTTGCCCAATCCAAAGCCGAACTCGCAGCAGAGGACGCGCGCCTCCGTCAACGCCTGATTGTGCTGGAGCAGCGCTTCCTCACCGGCGACCCCGCCGCCCAACAGATCATGCAGCGCGTCGACTCGCTCGAAACCACAGTGCGCAGCCTGACGGGAGAAGTCGAACAGCTCCGCTACGAGCGCAATACCCTTCGGTCTGAAGTCCGCGCGCTCGCTGACGATTTACGCGCCATTCAATCACTTGCCACCGAAATGCAGATTCATCTTGATGCGGTCGATCTAGTTAACGACCGCCGCGTGGTATCGACGCCGTCAGCGGTAGAACTTACACCCCCCGTAGGTATGCCCCCATTTGGCACACCTGGCCCGTCACCTATTCCCGTGCCGCCGACAACTCAGCAGATCACCATTCCCGTACAGGAACAATTTGCCGAACTGTCCGCCCTGCCCGATGCCGGACGCACCAAGCTAGCGGAAGGAAATTTTGCGGGTGCGCAGTCCGATTTTCAGCAATATCTAAGCCTCAATCCCGACGCGCCAGACGCCGGTGAAGTGCAATACTGGCTGGGCGAATCGCTCTATGTGCGCGGCTCCTACGCCGACGCCGCCGATGCCTATATTAAGTCCATGCGTGTTGACTCCTCTGGCCCGAAAGGCCCTGACGCAATGGTTCGCCTTGCTGCGACACTGCGCGAACTGAATAAAGTCCCACAGGCCTGCCAGACCTTGAACAGCTTTGCAGCCCAGTATCCCAATGCGCCCCAAGCCGTTCGCGACAAGCTCGCGCTGGAGAAGGCCCGCACCACTTGCTAGGCGATGGCTTGGCCCATGAGCTGAAGCGGCTTCTTCCGAATAGACCCCCTATTGCCATCGCCTTTTCTGGCGGCGGCGACTCCACGGCCCTCCTGCACGCCCTCCGCGATCGCGCTGCCGTGGCGTTGATTGTCGATCACTGCATCACTCCGGGTTCAGCCGAACGTACGGCGCTCGCCGAATCCCGGGCCTTGGCCATGGGCGTAAGGTCGATCGTCCTGAAACCAAAGTCTTCCCCCCTGAAAACGTCACAGTCGGCGGCGAGAGCTCTGCGCTATACCCTTATGGGCGAGGCGTGTCGTAATTTGGGTATCGCCAACCTTTTGACGGCCCATACAATGGATGACATTGCAGAGCTTGCCGTCATGCGTGCGGCAAGAAACCCAAGCGATTACGGCACCATGCCAGCGCTATCTCATGCACCTGTCTGGCCGGGCCTGTACGGCATCGACATCGTCCGACCGCTCCGCCTGTGGCGTCGCAGCGTTCTTCGCGACTACCTCAAGACCCACACATTGCGCTGGATCGACGACCCGGCCAACGCCGATTCCAACTACGAGCGCGTGCGCGTTCGCAGATCATGCCCCATAATTACTCAAGACGACATCCAGAAAGAAGACGTCGCACGGCGGCGTTGCGCAAAATCTATTGCCACGGACAGCAAACGCCTTCGTTTTCAAGAGGGATGGGTGGAGGCTCCAATCAACCTCTCCCCCGACACTCTCGAACTTGCCTCACGATGTGCCTCCGGCGCAAAACACCGCGGTCTGTCGGAGCCAAAGACCGCTACCGGAGGCGGCGCACATATCCTGCGTAGAGGCAACACACTCTTACTGACGTCGGATCCCGGGGCCGTTTTTGGACGCGATGGGGTAGCCGCACTCTCGCCAATAGCACTCTCGCCCAGAAACGACACGCTTTGGGGCGAGCGTTTCGTCATCGCGGCCCATTCATCCGACCTCCACGTCGAGCCTCTCGGAACGCGTTGGCCAGAAGGTCATCCCAAACCCCACATCACAGTCCGTCGGACATTGCCGGGTGTTTTCAGATCTGATCGACTCATCGCTATTCCGGGCTGGGGGGAAGTCAGCATTCGTTACCTTGCCGAGGAACGCTTCAAGCGCACACTTGCAAGCACACTTCGCCCAGTAAATGAAATTACTGTGACGTGACAGTCCGCCACTCGCTTTGGCGCGGCACTTGCCTATATATCAGTTCAGACGCCACCAATCGGGACCACCATGAACAACCAGCAAATCCGCAATATCGCCATTTGGGGCCTCGTCATCGCGATGTTTCTCGTGATGATTTCCATGAGCTCCAATTCGCTCAACCGCGCGAATGAGCCCGAAACCTATACCTATTCCGCACTTCTCGAGATGGCCGAAGCCGGGACGATCAAGACCGCTCTCATAAACGAGCAAGGCGGTGTTATCACCGGCGAGCAAGCCAATGGTCAGGACTATCAGTCCAACACATCCCGCATAAACGGCGATGTCGGGCCTAACCTTCGTGAAGCCGGGGTTGCCGTCGAGTACGCAGAGCCTGAGCGTCAAAACCCTTGGCTCGGCGCGATCATGGGCCTCCTCCCGCTCCTGCTGCTTGTGGGTATCGGCATTTTCATGCTTCGCTCCATGCAGGGCCAAGGGCGTGGTGGCGCTATGAGCTTTGGCAAATCACGGGCTAAACTCCTGACCGAAAACACCAAGCGCGTCACGTTTGATGATGTGGCTGGCGTCCAGTCGGCCAAAGAGGACTTGCAAGAAATCGTGCAATACCTCGAAGACCAGACCAAATTTACACGCCTTGGCGCGAAAATCCCCACAGGCGCGCTTCTCGTGGGCCCCCCCGGCACGGGTAAGACCCTGCTGGCCCGCGCCGTTGCAGGTGAGGCGGGCGTTCCCTTCTTCACCATTTCCGGTTCGGATTTTGTAGAAATGTTCGTGGGTGTCGGTGCATCGCGTGTACGCGACATGTTCGCCGAAGCTCGTAAAAACGCACCGTGCATCATCTTTATCGATGAAATTGACGCTGTCGGCCGACACCGCGGTGTCGGTACGTCCGGCGGTCATGAAGAGCGCGAACAAACGCTCAACCAACTCCTCGTGGAAATGGACGGCTTTGAAGGCGGCGAAGGCGTGATCATCATCGCAGCCACCAATCGCCCCGACGTACTTGATAAGGCGCTGCTGCGTCCCGGTCGTTTCGATCGCCAGGTCGAGGTGCCTCTGCCCGACATCGCCGGGCGGGAAAAAATTCTCGAAGTCCACATGCGCGGCAAGCCCATGTCTGCCGATATCGACGTCAAATATGTCGCGCGCGGTACGCCCGGTTTCTCCGGTGCCGACCTCGCCAACCTCGTCAACGAAGCCGCACTTCTGGCGGCCCGTCGCAACAAGCGCAAAATCGGCATGCGCGAATTCGAAGACAGCCGCGACAAGGTCATGATGGGTGCCGAGCGCAAGACCCTTGCCATGAGCGCCGAGGAAAAGGAAATGACCGCCTATCACGAAGCCGGTCACGCCATTGTCGGCCTGAATATGCCTGGCTCTCTTCCCATCCATAAAGCGACCATCATTCCGCGTGGTCGCGCACTCGGCATGGTGCAATATCTGCCGGAGCGTGATCAGATCAGCCAATCCAAGGAAGAGATGCTGGCCTATATGGCTATGGCCATGGGTGGCCGTGTTGCCGAAGAGCTGAAATACGGTGCCATGAAGGTGACCTCGGGTGCCAGCTCCGACATTGAGCAGGCCACCCGCATCGCCACCGCAATGGTGACGGAATACGGCCTGTCCGACGCTGTTGGCCCGATCGCCTATAAACACACTGACCAGAACAGTTTTGTTCCGGGTATCGGGCGCGGCTCCGCGATTTCTCCTGAAACCGCGAAACTGATCGAGTCCGAGATTAAGGGTCTGGTCAATGGCGCGCATGACAAAGCAAAGGCCATCCTCAAGAAACAGAAGAAAGCCTGGGTCGCGTTGTCCGAAGCCCTCCTGGAATACGAGACGCTGTCAGGTGACGAGATCAAGAACCTGATAGAGGACGGCATCAAGCCCAAGCGGGCCAGTGGTAACGAAAAACTTTCCGTCTCCCCCATCCCGACAACCAAAGGCGGCAAGATGGGCGGCACAGCGGAAGCTTAAAGCCAGACCGTCATACGACACTGCAAAGGGGCCATCGGCCCCTTTTCTTTTGGGCCTCCCACACTTACTCAATACCTATGCGAGCTTTCCCATGATCGGCATGCTTTCCGGCACCTGCCTCCTTTCCGGCATCGGCGAGGCCATTATAGACTGCGGTGGCGTCGGCTATCTCGTGGCCTGCCCTTCGCGCACCCTCGCGTCACTTTTCGAAGGTCGGCCCGCTCGCCTGCATATTGAAACGCATGTACGGGAACAATCCATCACGCTCTACGGCTTCCTGTCGGATGACGAACGCGCCTGGTTCGTGCGCCTGCAAACCGTGCAAGGCCTCGGTCCGAAAGCCGCCATGGCTATCCTCGACATCATGAGTCCCGGCCAAATTTTGTCCGCAGCATCGCTGGAAGACCGCACAGCGTTTTCCGCTGCCTCCGGCGTCGGCCCCAAATTGGCTGGACGCATCGCGACAGAACTTTCCGGAAAAGCTCCGCCAACGGGTCGCAGTTTCGGCGCAGCCTTTACACCGCCCACGGATGGAATGTCGTCAGAGGACGCCCGCCGGGAGGGGCTGTCCGACATGGCGCTCCGCAACGATGCCATCAGCGCGCTCGTTAATCTGGGCATTGGTCAGCCGGAGGCGCTCCGCGCGGTCGCGACAGCCTATAAGACCTTTTCTGACGACCCCTCACTTGATGAGCTTATCAAAGTCAGCCTGAAAGAATTAAGCGCGTGAACGAGCGCGTCGTCAGCACGGGCGAGCAGGCGGGCGACACCCATGACCGCGCACTCAGACCCCTGGCCTTCTCGGATTTTGTCGGTCAGGCGGACGCGATCGAAAACCTCAAGATCTACGTCGCGGCGGCGCGTGCGCGCAATGAGCCTCTCGACCACCTTCTCTTTTCCGGCCCTCCGGGACTTGGTAAAACCACGCTCAGCCAGATCGTGGCGCGCGAGCTCGGCGTGAACTTCCGATCCACATCCGGGCCCGTCATCGCCAAGGCCGGAGACCTTGCAGCACTTGTGACCAACCTAGAGCCGCGTGATGTGCTCTTTATCGATGAAATCCATCGCCTGAATCCCAAGGTGGAGGAAATTCTCTATCCGGCCATGGAAGACTTCGAGCTCGACATCATTATCGGAGAAGGGCCCGCCGCGCGGTCGATCAAGATCGATGTCGCGCCGTTTACCCTGATCGGCGCAACCACGCGCGCAGGACTGCTTGCCACCCCCCTGCGGGACCGCTTTGGCATTCCCGTTCGCCTCGAGTTCTACAGCCATGAAGAGCTCGGCAGTATCGTCGCCCGCAACGCCCGCAAGCTCGGCCTTGACATGACCGAAGACGGCGCGGTCGAAATTGCCTCCCGCGCCCGCGGCACACCGCGCGTTGCCGGACGTCTGCTGCGCCGTGTGCGTGACCTGACCGAACATGCCGAGGTCACGGTCGTGGACGCCAAAGCCGCCAATACTGCTCTCAATCGTCTCGGCGTCGACAACACCGGTCTCGATGCGCAGGACATGCGGTATCTCGGCGCTTTGGTGGAAATGTTCGGCGGCGGCCCGGTCGGCGTAGAAACCCTCGCCGCCGCCCTATCCGAGGCCCGCGACGCCATCGAGGACGTGATCGAACCTTACCTCATCCAGCAAGGTTTTCTACAGCGCACGCCACGTGGTCGTGTCGCGACACCCAAGGCCTTCCGCCATCTTGGTTTGGAACCAACAATAACCCCAATCACCGTACCCTTGTTCGGAGCCGATAATGCGTAATCTAGATGACGGCACCGTTAAAATTGACGAGGATACAGAGCGAGACCACACGATTGCCTTGTGGGTTTTCCGCACAATTGTCGTTGTCACCGCTCTGGGACTCGGCGCATTCATCATCCGCACGCTTGCATGAACGTCGAACCCGATATCGGCGTATTCCAAGGCCGCATCCATCACTACCCCGTGCGCGTATTCTACGAGGACACGGACTTCTCCGGCGTTGTTTACTATGCGAATTACCTACGCTTTCTTGAGCGAGCGCGATCAAGCTTTTTCCGACTGGCCGGAGTTAGTCACTCGGAATTGCTGGAACGCGACCCGCCGCTGGCTTTCGTTATCCGCAAGATCAGTCTCGATTATAAACAGCCCGCCCGCATCGACGACGCGCTGGTTGTCCACACAGCCTATGACGTCTTTAAGGGGGCACGCCTGTTGGTCAGCCAAAGTGTCTGGCGGGGCGAGGACTGCCTGCTGACGGCCGACTCGGAAGCGTCCTGTATTGATTTGACCGGACGCCCGAAACGGGCACCCGCTGAAATGATGGAAAAGCTGCAGCCCTATCTGCTACAGAACTAGAGAACCGGCTGCGTCACCAAGTCGTCGTCACAGATTTTGTCGTTGCTGACGATATTACCGCTGGAATCCTTGAACACCGTATAGGCGGGCGTAACGACGCGGGTCTGCTGCTCTCGGCGCTCGATCGGCTCATAGGGAGGATTGTCGATCAACACGATGGCCGTCACGTTCTTGGTTACTTCCGGGATTGTCTCCAGAATGAGCTCTTCGCGGTCGAAGCAGGTCTTGATTACAGGCGGAGGAATGAAAACAGGCTCCGGTTCCGGCTGAACCGTACGGCATGCCCCCAGTGTAAGGAGCAAAGCAGAAGAGAGTAGCAAACGTGTCATAGGTCGTCCTTGGCGCAAGACCGGTGAATGGCTCATGAAACTCGCAGACAGCTGCGTCAAACCAAGGGCTGAATCATGTCGAAAATGTAAGCCGATGCGGGCGCTTACATCCCTAGTGTTAACGTCATGGTTAAGAGTCTCTTACACATACATGTCAGAAATGATCATATCACCAAGGCGCAAGTAACGCGCACCCGCCATGTTTTCGCCCATGCCCACGTTCGATGAGGTTTTACTCATGATGCCACTCCTTACAGATATTTCGCTGATGGCGGCCACAGGCGTCGATGCGGATTTGTCTTTCATCGGACTGTTTTTGAAAGCCGACTGGGTTGTGAAAACCGTCATGATTGTACTGACACTCGCCAGCGTTTGGACCTGGGTTATCGCTATCGACAAGGGAATACAGTTTTTCCTGCTGAAAAAGCGCGCGGCCTTATTTGAAGAAACCTTCTGGTCTGGGCGTACACTTGATGACCTGCAGGCCGGGCTCGGAAACGATACACGCGATCCCATGGCGCGGGTATTCACAGCTGCCATGCGCGAATACCGCGAAAGCCAAGCGGGCTTGAAGACTGATGGCTCTATCCTCTCGACGCGCGAGCGTATCGACCGCGTGATGGATCTGGTTGTGAACCGGGAACTTGCAAAAGCGGAATCCGGCATGACCGTGCTTGCCACCATTGGCTCGGCCGCCGTCTTCATCGGGCTGTTTGGCACGGTCTGGGGGATCATGAACGCGTTCCGCGCAATCGCGGCCAGTCAGAACACGAATCTCGCGGTGGTAGCGCCCGGTATTGCCGAAGCACTCTTTGCAACCGCCCTCGGTCTGGTGGCGGCAATCCCCGCAACCATATTCTACAACCTCTATTCCGCGAAGCTCGACAAATATGGCGGCCGACTCGAGGGCTATGCCGATGAGCTTGGCGCGATCCTGTCCCGCAAGCTCAACAAGGCGGCATAGGCATGGGTATGAGCACACAACGGCGCGGAGGTCGTGGCGGACGCCGCAGCGGCGGATCGCGCCTCAAGGCAGAAATCAATGTCGCCCCGCTCGTAGACGTCATGCTGGTTTTACTTATCGTGTTCATGGTTGCCGCTCCCCTGCTAAGCGTGGGCGTACCGGTCGAGCTCCCGAAGACGGATGCGAAGTCCCTGCCCTCTCAGCAGGAGCCCATTACCGTGACTATCGACAGCAATGGCTTGATCTATCTAGGCGAGCAGACGGAAATCAGCCTAGAGGAGCTTACGCCGCGTTTGACGGCCATTGCGCAGAACGGCTATGAGGAACGCATCTATATCCGTGGGGATGGCGCGTCCGATTATGCCGATGTCATGCGCGTCATGGCCCGCATCAACGCGGCAGGATACTCCAATATCGGCCTCGTAACGGACCCCGTGACGACGCAATAGCGCGCACAATGAAGTTCGGTCTCCCCATATCGCTCCTGTTGCACGGTACCGTGATCTTTGCCGGCATCATGACCTTTGGCGGAAAGCCTATGCAGCCTCTGGAAGATCCCGTCATTCCGGTGGAGATTTTGACAGTCGCGGATGTCAATAATATTCGCGCGACCATCAAGGCCGACGAGCCAAAACCTGCTGATCTTTCTGCGCCGACCACCGTCGTCGAGCCTGCGCCGCCAGCTCCGAAACCCGAACCTGATCCTGTATCTGAACCGACACCGGAACCCGAACCGGAACCGGAACCGGAACCCAAGCCGGAGCCTGATCCCGAGCCAGAACCCGAGCCTGATCCCGAGCCAGAACCCGAGCCGGTACCCGAGCCGGCCCCGGATCCCGTACCCGTAGCCGAGCCGGAACCCGATAAAGTCGCCGAGGCCGAAGCGGAGCCCGCTTTCGATCTCGACTCTCTCGCATCGATTGTCGATGATGCCCGCGACGAACAGCCCGACGTTAACGCCATGATCGGCGATCAAAACAATGTCGATCAAGGCAGTCAGAACATCGCGGGAGTTGGCGAACAAACCCTGTCAGCTGTCGAGCTGGAACAGATATTGCGGCGTGCGCTGGCCTGCTGGACGCTTCCCGACGGAGCTCCGGATCCGGAAGATCTCGTTGTTCATGTCGGTTTCGATATCGCCCGCGATGGCGTGCCCGGTTATATCAGCCTGGTTGCACCAAGCAGCCACTCCACATCCGACCCTTATCTGAAGGTCGCTCAATCGAATGCGCTCCGTGCAATCGAAAAATGTGGGCCTTACGATTTCCTGCCGCAGGATCGTTACGCCGCCTGGCGAACCGTCCAGGTCACATTCGCGCCAACGCGCGCGCAAATTCAGGGATATATCGAGCCATGAAGACAGGCTTATTAACTGGTGTATTGGAGAGTGCGGACTCGCTTGCTAAGCGAATGCTTGAAACACGAAACGACCGGACATTATGATTACACGCGCCATTATCACCAGTCTCGCCGTTCTGGCGTTTGGCATGATCGGCCCGGCCCATGCGCAGCTTCGCGTGACCGTGACCGAAGGCAGTGTCGAGCCCATGCCGGTTGCGGTGCCGGACTTTCAGGTCACATCCCCCGCGATCGCACAGGTTGGCAAGGATATGGCCAAAGTCATTCGCGACAATCTTGAGTCGTCAGGATTATTCAAGGCCCTTAATCCAGAGAGCTTTATACAGCAGGATATTGACATCGACTATCAACCGGCATTTGCCGATTGGCGCGTTATCAAGTCGGATGCTTTGGTGACAGGGCGCATCACGGCGGAATCGGAAGAGAAGCTTCTTGTCGAATTTCGCCTTTGGGACGTTTACGGCGGCGAGCAGCTGACCGGGCTGAGGTTTTCGACAACACCTGATAACTGGCGGCGTATTGCGCATAAGGTCTCCGATGCCGTTTATGCGAACCTGACGGGTGATGCGGGATATTTTGATTCTCGCTTGGTATTTATCGATGAAAGCGGGCCGAAAACCGATCGCCGCAAGCGCCTCGCCATCATGGATCAGGACGGTGCGAACAAGCAGTATCTGCTGGCGGGCGATGCGATGGTCATTACCCCACGCTTTGACCCGAAGTCGCAGACGATCACCTATCTCTCATGGGAAAATGTAGCCCCCCAAGTCTACCTCTACGAGATCAACACGGGACGCCGCGAACTCCTGGGGGATTTTCCAGGCATGACCTTTGCGCCGCGCTTTTCACCCAAGGGCGACAAAATGTTGATGTCGATGATGAGCCGCGGAAACGCCGACATCTATGTCATGGACCTGACGTCGCGTTCGACAAACCGTTTGACGACCGATCCCTCCATCGATGTCTCCGCCAGCTTTTCTCCCAATGGCCGAGATATTGTCTTCAATTCCGACAGAGGTGGAAGCCCGCAGCTTTATACCATGACGGCGGATGGCAGCAGCACCAAGCGCATCAGCTTCGGCAAGGGCCGCTACTCCGCCCCTGTGTGGAGTCCACGCGGGGACAAGATCGCCTTTGTAAGATCCAGTGGTGGCAAATTCTCCATCGGCATCATGGATCCTGACGGCAAGAACGAGCAGGCCCTAACCGAAAGTTTTCTTGATGAGGGCCCAACATGGTCGCCTAACGGTCGCGTCGTCATGTTTTCGCGCACTGCGCGCGGTTCTGGGAAGACCGAGCTTTGGGCCATCGACATCACGGGCCGCAATCTCCGCAAAGTTCCAACATCCGGCGATGCATCCGATCCTGCTTGGTCGCCGCTTCTCGACTAGGCACTCTGCTCCACGAAATGACAATTTCGACAGTCACTCGCCATTTTTACGTCACACCAACCTTTTTAGGGTCACGCTAACGATAAAAGATAAGAGGACACACCATGCGCTTTTCCACGACGATCCTGATCTCGGCATCGCTGCTCACTATTGTCGCCTGCAAAAGCACACCTGAACCGGAACCTGTTGAGGCCGCCGCGCCAGTTACCCAAGCCGAACCCGTTTTCGTGCCTGCCCCCACACCCGCACCGCAGTCCATCGCGCCCGTGATCCAGGCGCCCGCTCCGGATCTACCGATCCCCGGTTCTATCGCAGACTTTGCGTATCAGTCCGGCGAGGACCGCATCTATTTTGGCTATGATCAGTATAATTTATCGGCGGAGGCCCGCGATGTCTTGTCCAAGCAAGCTGCATGGCTATCGACCTATGAAGGGGTGGAAGCCGTGATCGAAGGCCATGCCGATGAGCGCGGAACACGGGAGTATAATCTCGCTCTCGGTGCGAGGCGCGCCGAAGCCGTAAAAGCGTTCCTCGTCGCGCAAGGGGTCTCACCCCGCCGCTTGATTACCGTTTCCTATGGCAAGGAACGGCCAATCGATGGCCGCTCAAACACGGAGGGCTGGGCGCGAAACCGCAATGGTTACACCAACATCCAGTCCGGCGCAGTCGGCTAGCCGATTAGGTTCAACCCGCCCATATAAGGCTGTAGCGCTACCGGCACGGTTATCGTGCCATCGGCGTTTTGATAGTTTTCCAACACTGCGACGAGAGTCCGCCCCACGGCCAGTCCCGAACCATTTAGCGTATGCACAAAGCGATTGTCTTTCACACCCGCCCTGTAGCGCGCATTCATGCGCCGCGCCTGGAAGTCTCCGCAATTGGAAATCGAGCTAATTTCGCGATAGGTGTCCTGGCTCGGCAGCCATACCTCCAGATCATAGGTTTTTTGCGCCCCGAAGCCGAGGTCGCCCGTGCAAAGCTCGACCACACGGTAGGGTAGCTCCAACCTTTGCAGCACGGCTTCGGCGGCGGCGAGCATTGTCTTGTGTTCGGCTTCGCTCTGATCCGGGGTACAGATACTCACGAGCTCGACCTTATTGAACTGGTGCTGGCGTATCATGCCCTTGGTATCGCGACCTGCCGATCCTGCCTCGGAGCGGAAACATGGCGTGTGCGCGGTCATGCGTTTTGGCAGGATGTCCGCGTCCAGTATGCTCTCGCGCACAGTATTGGTCAGCGAGACCTCGGCGGTCGGAATGAGATAATGCTCATCGGTCTTGTAGAGGTCTTCCTCAAATTTCGGGAGCTGGCCTGTACCCTCAAGCGCACGAGCCCACACAAGGAGCGGCGGTGAGGTTTCCTCGAAACCCGCATCCACCTGCATGTCGAGCATCATGGCCGCGAGCGCGCGGTCGAGCCGCGAGAGCTGGCCACGCAGGACGACAAAGCGCGACCCACTCATTTTAGCGGCGGTCTCGAAATCCATCATGCCAAGTGCTTCGCCGAGGTCATCATGAGCCTTGGGCGTGAACGCGAACGTCTTGGGCTTGCCCCATTTTGCGATCTCGACATTGTCGTCTTCCGACTCGCCCTCCGGCACATCATCGGCAGGCAGATTGGGCGTGGTCATCAGCATAGTGTTCAGGCGGATTCGTTCACCGTCGATCTGCGCACCCATGGCGGTGATGATATTTTTGGCACCCGCGACCTCGGCTTTCAATTCGTCGGCCTTGACGGTGTCACCATCGCGCATGGCCATGCCGATCTGCTTGGAGGCCGTGTTGCGCGCGGCCTCGGCTTCCTGGACGACCTGCATGGCCTTGCGCAGAAGCGCGTCCTGATCGAGAATTTGCTTGGATAGCGGGTCGAGACCGCGACGGGCAAGGCCTGCGTTGAAAGCGTCGGGATGGCTGCGAATGAACTTGATGTCGTGCATGTGTGGCGGGTTAGTCGGCCACCTTGCGTTCCGCAAGCCTCACGAAAACAATGCTGACCTCATAGAGTAGATAGATGCAGCTTCCGAGAACAATCTGGGTCAGGGGATCGGGTGGTGTCATCACCGCGGCAAAGGCGGCGATACCGACAATGGCATAACGCCGACCGGCCTTGAGCGTGTCCGAGCTGACAATCCCTGCCCTACCCATAAGGCTGAGTATGACAGGCAGTTGGAAGCTAAACCCGAAAGCAAGAAACATGCGGATGGCCAGGGACAGGTAATTTTCGATACGCGGCACAAGGTTGATCGCGACCTGCTCTCCCTGAAACCCGGTCGATAGCCGAAGTGCAAATTCCAGTACGTAGGGAAAGACATAGGTGAACACGAGACCCGAGCCCGCGATAAACAGGATCGGGCTGATAAAAAGATAGGGCAGAAACGCGCCACGCTCATTCTTGTAGAGGCCCGGCGCGATGAAGCGGTAAAGCTGATAGGCGATGATCGGAAAGCCGATGACGAAGCCGCCAAACAGCGAAATCTTTATATAGACGAAAAACTGCTCGAGCAACGCCGTGGCTTGCAAGTCGGCATTGAGCGCATCGAATTTCGACGTTGCCTGGACCCAGGGATGTAGCAGGAAGACCAGGATCGGTTTAGCGAACGCCAGACTGATGGCAAACCCCACGACTATGGCGGCAATCGAGCGTATTAGCCGAGCGCGCAACTCGTTAAGATGATCAAGCAGAGGCGCGCGGGAGGCTTCGACCGTGTCTTCCGTCGCGACTTCGGCAACGTCGCTCATGGCTTTGAAAAGTCAGTCGCGTCGCGGAGCTCGGTATCGAGCGACTGCATCTCGCGCATGAGTTCCTTTTCCGCTTCTGGCATGCTCTTGAGGTCGGAAATCTGCTTGCGCAGTTCGGCAATTTCCTCTTCTGCGCCCATTTCTTCGAAGGCCTGCTTGAACTCGTTACCCATGGCGCGGATTTTACCCACGAACCCGCCAATCTTGCGCATCAGAACGGGCAGGTCTTTCGGACCAACCACGACAATGGCGAGGAGGAGAATGACGAGGGTTTCCCCAAAGCCGAGCTGGGGGATCATACCGCTTGCCCGTTAGGTCTTGGTCTTATCTTTCGGAGTCACATCAATGGCGGAATCGGCCGCATCGACAGCGTCATCCGTCGCATCTTTCAGACCCTTTTTGAACGAGGTGATACCCTTGCCCATATCGCCCATAATGGAACTGATCTTGCCGCGGCCACCGAATAGCAAAACAACAAGAACCAGTACGACAGCGATGTTTACCCAGCCTGGGGCCATGATTGTCTCCTTGGATTAGCGTCAGTCATACAGCCAAACCCCTAAGGCATCAACGTGACGTCTGCATGTCAGTCGTCATCGTCATCGCCGCCCAGAAAGTCCTCGAAAAACTCGGCATTGTCCTGCTGCTCCATCGGGTCGAGATCAAAATCGCCTTCCAAGTCCATGTCCGCGGGGCTCGGCATCTCGAAATCCTTGGGCAGACGTGGGTCGAGAAGACCAGCCGCTTTCAAGTCGTCGCGGCCCGGCAGATCACTCAGCGACTCGATATTAAAATGCGCCAGAAAGCCTTCGCTCGTCCCATAGGTTACGGGGCGGCCCGGCGTACGGCGGCGTCCACGTAATCGCACCCACCCGAGCTCCATCAAGACATCAACCGTCCCTTTGCTGACGGCCACGCCGCGTACATCCTCGATCTCTGCGCGGGTCACGGGCTGGTGATAGGCAATTATGGCCAAGGTCTCCAGCGCGGCATTGGAGAGCTTGCGAGGGCTCTCCTTGATGTCGGTCAGGTGGTGCTCGAGGTCGGGTGCCGTTTGGAAGCGCCAGCGATCGGCCACGCGCACCAGATTTATACCGCGCTCGCTATAGTCACTTACAAGGCGTGCCAGCAAAGCTTCCACATCGGCGCCGTCCGGCATGCGTTCTCGTAACGTCTTGGCGTCGATAGGTTCAACGGCGGCAAAAAGCAGAGCTTCCAGCAGGCGGAGGTCGGCATCGCGCGCATCGGGCTCTATGCGTAGGCGTTCGGTGATGTCGATGACCCCCGCCTCGATACCGGCTGCGGCGCGTTCGACACGGTCGGGGTTTTTGGAATCAGTCATCGGTATCCTCGTGCTTGCCACCGCCATCAACATGGCCACGGCGCAAATAGATCGGGGCAAATGTCGAAAGCTGGCGAAGCTCGACATCGCCGTCCTTGGCAAGCTCAAGCGATGCCAGCAATGAGCTTGCGGTGATCGAGGCTTTGGGCACATTGCTGCCGATGCTGTCCGGCAAAAGGCTTGCGAGACTGCGCCATTCATCCGTGATTGCGCCTTGCCCGCCAAGCGCACGAGACAGGCGTTCGCGCGCGTCCTGAAGGCTCATAACTGCCGGCGCAGGCAGAGTGTGAGTGCGGATGGCGGCCTTGGAGCGGCTTTCGCCGTAAGCTCTGAGAATGTCGAACAGCTCCGCCTCCCACAATGGAGATGTGCGCGAGCGCAGTCCTTCGGGCGCGCCGCGTGTGTGAACCTGCTGACCGATGCGTGGCAGGCGCATCAGCGCTTGGGCGGCGCGGCGCATGGCTTCGAGGCGTTGCAGTCGAAAGGCGAGATGGGCCGCGAGCTCCTGCGCTTCCGGAGTTTCCATCTCCATTTTGGGTTTAGGCAAAATAAGCTTGGACTTTAGATAGGCCAGCCAGGACGCCATTACGAGATAGTCGGCTGCGACCTCAATGCGGAGCTCCTTGGCCTCCCGGATGAAGGCGATGAACTGCTCCGCAAGCTTAAGAATGGAAACCTGCGCCAAGTCCACGCGCTGCTTTCGTGCAAGTTCCAACAAGAGGTGGAGCGGGCCTTGATAGGCGTCCAGATCAACAATCAAGGCCTCGCCGAGCTCGGCGGCATCATCGGCGGCGTCGAAATCGAGAGCCTCGAACTCGATCATGACATCAGATCTGCCAGCTCTTTGCGGGCAGCGGAGGCGTCGAGTGCTTCGGGGCGTAACACGGAAGCTTCGGCCAGGAGTGCACGGCGCAACGGGCGACCGTCCAGTTCTCGGCTGCCCTTGGCTACACGCTGCATGGTCGGCATGTCGCCGGAACATTGCAGCACGACGTCACAACCTGCATCCAGGGCTTTGCGAGCGAGCGTTTGTGGGCGCCCGGACAGGGCCTTCATGTCCAAATCGTCGGTCATCAGAAGGCCATCAAAGCCGATCTTGTCACGGATAAGCTTCGAAATACCGCGTTTTGACAATGTGATAGGCTGCTTCGCGTCGGCCTGCGCGTACACCGCATGGGCCGTCATCGCCATGTAGGCATCCGAGAATGCCTGGAAGGGTGCGATGTCATCCGAGAGGTCATTGGCGCGGATGGTCGGCAGCGCCTTGTGGCTATCGACTTCGGCACGGCCATGGCCGGGGATGTGCTTGATAACAGTCGCCACACCGCCGGCGGACAGGCCTGCCATACTGGCATGGGCCAGACTGACGACATCTCTGGGCGTCGTTCCAAACGCACGGTCGGAGATGATGGGGTCGGCATTCTTTCGCGGGATGTCGAGAACCGGCGCGCAGGAGGCAGTGATACCGACTTCACGCAGGTCATGCGCGATCAGCCGATGACCCAGCCAGACGGCGCGGCGACCGGCACGGGCATCCTTGGTGTAGATACAGTGGTAATCGGATCCGCTGGGGTAATTCGTCCAGTGCGGCGGGCGTAGGCGCTGCACCCTGCCCCCTTCCTGGTCGATGAAAATCAGACAGTCCCGGCGCACACAGGCGCGAAGTTCATTCGTCAGCGCGGACAGTTGAACACGGTCGCTGACATTGCGAGCAAACAGGATGAACGCCCACGGGTCGGTTTCGCGAAAGAAGCTGTATTCCGACGGGGTCAGGCGAGTCCCGGACAATCCGAAAATCGTGGAGAGCACCGTCTTAGCGGCGCGTAACGAAGCAGGCCTGGCCTTGGGCTTTGAACGTCGTGCACAAGCGATTGGCCGAAGATTTGTCCGCCAGTCCCACAACGCGGACGCGGTAGTAAATGCCTTTTTCAGCCAAATCGGCGCGCGCAATGTCCGCGTAGGCACTGCCAGGCAAGGCAGACGAGAATTTACTGGCAAGGGAGGCAAAGCTCTCTCGCGCTTCACTATCGCTGCGCAGTGAGGCGACTTGCACGACCCAGTCACTTGACCCGCCTGAAGCTTGTGCAGCGGCTGGACGCGCGGGTTCGGGCTTGGGTATTTCGGCAACGCGCACGGATTCCCGCGCTTGCACGGCAGGTGCGGGAGCGGGCGCGGTCACTGTTCTGACAGGCTCGACATCGATATCCATGATGTCGGGAAGGTCGTCGGCGGGCACGCGATTTGGAAGGGTTACCGTCACGTCATCCGCTGTGCCCTCAAGGCTCGCATAAACTTCGCTACCGAGATCGGTTTCGACAATCTGATCTTCCGGCACGGTCTTAAACGGCGTGTCGTCGGCGGCAATAAAGGGTGGGTCGGCACGGTCGCGAATACCGGGCTGGTAAAGACGGTACACAAGGATCGCGATGAGGGTCAGCCCGCCAAAGGTCAAAGCGAGGAGGATGAGCGCCCGACGGCCCGTATTCTCCTGAGGGTCGAACGGAGAGATCGGCTCCGGCTCGAAGGCAAGGTCGGAAGGGAATGTATCGTTTTCGACGGTCATAGAATTGTCTCCACGGGAGTCGCGCCCACATGCGCGCATACGCGTTTAGCCTATCGGTCGATAGAGTTAACGTCCTGTTTACACATCACTGAACTTGCAGGGGTTTCGGGCAGGAATGTGACTTAGAGGTAGCCTGCAACACTGAAAAGGTTGCGGTGCTCCTTGATGGCGGCGCTATCGGTCATGGCGGCGATATAGTCGCAGACAATGCGCGCCGTTTTCTCCGTACGCGGGCCATTGCAGCATTCGCGCAGCTCTGTCGGCAGAATGGTGGGATCCTCGATAAAGAGCTCGAACAGGTCGCGCACGACGCGGGCGGCCTGATTCATCATGCGGTTGACTTTGTAGTGTTTGTACATGTGTTCATACAGGAACTTGCGGAGCTGGGCTTCGTGAGCCTTGAAGTCCTCAGAGAATGACGCAATCGCCTGGTCGAGTCGGCGAATGTCATCCGGACTTTGTGGATTGGCGACGCTCAAGCGTCGTCGTGTTTCGGCCAACACATCGGCGACCATATAGCCGATTAAATCGCGAACGGCTTCATGAATCAGGCGGTCTTCATCAATATCGGGATACCGGCGTTCAACATCGGCAAACATCGTCTCGACGATCGGGACATGCGCGCGGATGTCGGCCACGGTAAAAAGACCCGCGCGCAAACCGTCATCGATGTCGTGATTGTTATAGGCAATATCGTCGGCAACCGCCGCGACTTGCGCTTCGGGCCCCGCAAAAGTGTGCAATTCCAGTCGCTGCCAATTTTCCAGATTGCGCATGGCCCATGGCAAGGTCAGCGGATCGATGTCGATACCGAGATCGAGCGACACATCCTCGTCGCGTCCCAGCAATGGCCCGTTATGCTTGGCGATCCCTTCCAGAGTTTCCCATGTCAGGTTCAGGCCGTCGAATTCGGCGTAACGACCCTCGAGAGTCTCGACGATGCGGAGAGTCTGCGCATTGTGATCAAACCCGCCATAGGGCGCCATACAGGCCTGCAACGCATCTTCGCCGCTATGCCCGAAAGGCGGATGGCCGAGGTCATGGGCGAGCGCGAGGCATTCGGTCAGGTCTTCGTCGAGACCGAGTACGCGGGAGATAGAGCGCGCGATCTGGCTGACCTCCAGGGAGTGTGTCAGGCGCGTGCGGTAGTAATCGCCCTCATGCGAGACAAAGACCTGTGTCTTGCCCTTGAGACGACGAAAGGCGCTAGAATGGATGATGCGGTCCTTGTCGCGCTGGAACGGGGAGCGCTCCGAGCGGGACGGCTGCGGAATACGGCGGTCGCGCGCTTTATGGGGATGGGACGCATAAGGTGCGAGCGGGCGAACGGGCGAAAACTGCGCGTGGCTGACGATGTCGGTGGCGGGCTTGTTCATCGATGACTCCAAGGCGGCTTTGATTCCGCGGTCGTGCCGCTTATATGGGATTTATGAGCAAAGAGACAGTCACCCTTTCCGCCAATGGCGCAAAACAGATTACCCGCATTCTGTCCAAGCAGGCGGAAGCGAAATATCTGCGCGTCGCCGTGGACGGGGGTGGGTGTTCGGGCTTTTCCTATCGGTTCGACTTTGCCGAGGTGATCAACGACGACGACATCCTCATCGAGCGGGACGGCGCGGGCGTGGTGATCGACACTGTGTCCCTGCCGTTTCTGGAGGGCTCGGAAATCGATTATGTGACGGAGCTTATCGGGTCGGCGTTCAAAATCCACAATCCCAATGCGGTCGCCAATTGCGGCTGCGGCACGAGTTTTTCCATATGAGCCTTACGATCGCGTCCTGGAACGTGAACAGTGTCAAGGCGCGGATTGATACCGTCCTTCGCTGGATCGACGAGACCAAGCCTGACGTGGTCGGCCTGCAGGAAATTAAGACCGTAGATGACAGCTTTCCATTCATGGAGTTCGAGACGCGCGGCTATAATGTCGCCGTTCATGGGCAAAAGAGCTATAACGGCGTGGCCATTCTGTCGCGTTTTCCCATGTCGGATATTACCCGGGGCCTGCCCGGTGACGAGGACGACGACCAGGCCCGCTATATTGAAGCCGTCATCGACGCGCCTCATCGCCCTGTACGATTTGGCTGCATCTATTTGCCTAACGGCAATCCGGTGGAAGATGGGAGCCACCCCAAATACACCTACAAGCTCGACTGGTATGCGCGTCTGCGCGCGCGTGCGCGGAACATGCTGGCGCGCGAGGAAGTCATGGTTCTGGGCGGGGACTACAATACGATTCCGCGGCCCGGAGATACCCACGATCCCGATGGTTGGTGGGGCGATGCGCTGTACCGTCAGGAAACGCTTGATGCCTGGCGCGCCCTTTTGGGCGAGGGTCTGTACGACGCCTTTGATCAACTGGATGGTGGCGAGGCCCGCTACACTTTCTGGGACTATCAAGGTGGCGCATGGCAGAACAATAGCGGCATTCGCATCGACCACATGGTCTGCAGCCCTCAGGCCATCGACCTATTGACCGATCTGAGGATTGACAAACATGTTCGCGAATGGACAAAACCCTCGGATCATGTGCCGGTGGTGATCACTCTGGATGTTTAGTCTGCATTAACCCTGAAGGCTCTGGGGCACACGCTCGCTTAGTAATTTTACACTAGGTAAGCCGAATGCAGACTGTCCGCATTCGCAAACCCCTTGCATTTCCCGATGTCTCGATCTTTCGCGATGCCCGGTGGGTCAACGGCATGGTTACGGCGTGGCTGGCACTCGCTACCCTTGCAATCGTGGTCTGGCCCGACCCGACACAGGGTGGTCTTGGAACTTTTACGACCTATCTGGGGTATGCAGCGCGGAATGCGGTCGGGATGGGGTTTGTCTGCCTTGGCATTGGCCTTGTCTGGATCTCTTGCACGTTTCCGGAAGAATCGATTGTGGATTCTGTCAAGGCGTGGGCGCGCGAGTTGGACAGGTCGGCAGGCGAGCTGTCTGTCCGCATTCTGACGGGCCTGCTGTCCTTTGCGGTCATGATGTTTGCCTATTCCGCGATCAAGGTCCGTCTGCCGGAGTTCGCCCCCTTTGCCTGGGACATCCGTTTTGCCGATTGGGACCGCGCACTGTTTGCGGGCCGTGATCCGTGGACGCTGTTTACCTGGATGTATGACAGTCCGATTCTGATGCGCGGTCTCGATACGCTTTACGACGTCTGGGCGGGCCTTCTGGTTGCTGCGTGGACAGCAGGGTTTGTGCTGACCGACGCCAAGGGACGTGCAACATTGCGATTTCCGATCGCGCTTATCCTGACATGGTTTGTCGGAGGCAATGTCATGGCGGCGCTAATGTCGTCGGCGGGGCCCGTCTATTTTGAGGCTGTAACGGGGCTCTCCACCTATAATGAACAACTTGCCAGCCTCTCGCAGATGCCGCTGCGGGCCAACGACTATCAAGCGATGTTATGGGGTATCTACGAGTCATCTTCGCTGGGCCTTGGCGGGATATCCGCCATGCCGAGCATGCATTGCGCCACAGCCGCATTGATACTTTGCGCCGTCTGGACGCGGCCTGCCTTACGTTTGGCCGCAGTAGTGTTTTTTGCCGTTATCTTTGTGGGGAGCTTCGTACTGGCGTGGCACTATGCGGTTGACGGCTTACTGGCAGTGCCGGTCGCAATGCTGGCCTGGTGGTCGGCAGGACACATAACACGTTGGGGGACGATGTCATGACACTTGTGATCAACAGTCTTGGAGCCGTGCCAGCACGCGGTCAGTGGGCACAGCCTGTGTTGGACCAATTACAGAGGGACAAAGCCTATCTGTTCATAATTTTTGGTATGCTCGCGGCTTGGGGTCTGGGTGTGCATGTTCTCTATGAGGTCGTCGGAGGGCCACCCATCACCGCGTCGGAGCGGGCGACAAAATTCGCCACACGCCTGGTCAATCGGACAATCATCTTTGCGCTCGCATTCGTGGTGATCCGTTTCATTCAGCATGAGCGAAGTGCTGCGGAAGGCTCGCTGTTCAAAAATGTCTGGTCAGCGATAAGGCTGCGTCCGGCAGACTATGTCTTTATACCGGTCTATGCCCTAATAGCTGCGTTGAGTTTTACCTGGCTGCAAACCAATTTCATGTCGGCCAAGACTGCTATTCCCATGTTGACGGACTACTGGCTGGATCCCATGGCGCGGAAGTGGGATATCGCCATTTTCGGACAGGATCCGTGGAAATACTTTGCCTGGATTTATGACTACCCGCTTGCCGTGCAGTTCGTCGACAGGCTGTATATGTATTGGGCGGCATTGATTGCGGGCTTCTGGATGTGGGCTTTGTGTTCTCGGCGCATGGAGCGTACGCGGCGCTGGCAGTACATCATCGCCATGCTATTGATCTGGTTTGTAGCCGGCAATGTGCTGGCGACTCTCCTTGCGTCGGTCGGACCTGTTTATTACGAAGAATTCTTTGGCGATCCGGCCTTGTTTGCACCGCTTATGGCAGAACTGCACGCCATCTCGGCCGATACGCCACTTCGTGCAGTGAACTACCAATCCTATCTATTGCATTACTATCATCATCCCGAAACGCGGTTTGGCGGGATCAGTGCCATTCCCAGCCTTCATGTGGGAACAAGCTTGATGATGCTGTTCCTGTTTTGGCGAACCCGGATTGCCCGCGAAGCGCTGATAGCGTTCAACATCATCATCTATGTCGGATCGATTATTCTTGGCTGGCACTATGGCGTGGACGGGCTGATTGCCCTGCCCATCGCATTGGCGTGCTGGTGGTGTGCGGGACGCATAGTGGCAGCAGTGGAGCGGCGCACCCTAGCCCAAACTGCCGAGAGCCGCTTTTAGTTTTTCCGCTTCCTCTGCGAAACCTTTACGCTTGAGTTTTTGCTCCGAAACGACGGCTTCGGGGGCTTTGGCGACGAAGTTTTCATTCCCAAGTTTTTTGTCGATACGGGCGATTTCGTCCTCAGTCTTAGCGATGGCCTTGGACAGACGCGCGCGTTCGGCGTCGAGATCGACGAGGCCCGAGAGCGGGATGCCATAAGTGACGCCGTCGGCGACGAGGTTCAGCGAGCCTTCGGGAATGGTGTCGGACATAACGATGTCGCTGACGCGGCCCATCTGTTCGAGCGCACCGGCATAGGTCGCAAAGAAGTCTTCCGCGCCAGCGTCCGTGACGATAAGCGGCGCCTTGCGGGACGGCGGGACGTTCATCTCGCTGCGGACGGAACGGAGTGCTGTGATGATGCCCGTCAGACGGTCGATCTCATCCGTAGCCTCGATCGCGACGGGTGCAGGCCAGTCGCTGACGATCAGCCATGTCTCGCGCTCGCCAAGTTTGTGCCAAAGCTCTTCGGTGATGAAGGGCATGAAGGGGTGGAGGAGTTTGAGGATGGTATCGAGCGCCCAGGCCATCGTGGCTTGGGTCTCGGCTTTTTCCGCACCCCCGGGGCCGGAGAGGACGGACTTCGACAGCTCCACATACCAGTCAAAGACAGTATTCCATGCGAACTTGTAGGCGGCATCGGTGGCGTCGTTGAAGCGGTAGCGTTCGAGGTTGTCGGTTACGTCGGTAATTGCGGCGGAGGCTTTGGCGACGAGCCAGCGGTTGATGGGCTGCTGAACGGCTGATGGGTCAAAATTAGCAACGGGGGCAACGCCGTTCATCTGCGCGAAGCGGGCGGCGTTCCAGAGCTTTGTGCCGAAATTGCGGTAGCCCGCGACGCGCTCGACCGAGAGGCGGATGTTGCGGCCCTGCCCCGCGAGGCTCGCGAGCGTGAAGCGCAGGGCGTCCGCACCGTAGGATTCGAAGCCGTCGGGGTATTGCTTGCGGGTGGCCTTGGCGACCTTGGGGGCTTTCTCCGGCTGGCGGAGGCCCGTGGTGCGCTTTTCGACCAGCGCGTCCACGCCGATGCCGTCGATGAGATCGAGCGGGTCGATGACATTGCCTTCGGACTTGCTCATCTTCTTGCCCTGCTCGTCGAGGACGAGGGCGTGGATGTAGACATCGTGGAACGGCACGAGATCGCGGAAGTGCAGGCCCATCATCATCATACGCGCGACCCAGAAGAAGATGATATCGTGACCCGTGATGAGGGTGGAGGTGGGGTAGAAGGCGTCGAGGGTGGCAGAGTCTTCGGGCCAGCCGAGAGTGGAGAAGGGCCAGAGGGCGGAGGAAAACCAAGTGTCGAGGACGTCGGGGTCTTGGTAGATGACGACTGTAGCCGTCGTGCCTGAGATCATTACCCCTGAAGAGTTTGTATTGTGCCTAGCCTTTCTAACACGTCCGTCATCATGCAGTGAGACGTGAGCCTTAACCACGTCCGGCCCAAACTTTTCTGCATAGTAAGATTTTGCAACCCTGACGGCTTCATATTCTGTGCTGGCAACAAAAGGGATTAGTCCATCTTCTGGTCCGTTTGCAAAATAATCAAAGGGGTTTGTTGGCCCAAACCACGCTGGAATTCTGTGCCCCCACCAAAGCTGACGGGATATGCACCAAGGTTGGATGTTTTCCATCCAGTGGTCGTAGGTTTTGGTCCAGTTGGCGGGGATGAATTGGGTCTCGCTACCTTCTTTCCGCTCATCCCGGCGTAGGCCGGGATCCAGGGTTTCTGCCTTGTTGTTAATCTGCAGACTTGGATCCCCGCCTTCGCGGGGATGAGCGGAGATAGGAGTTCTGGTCACAGCCTCTATCGCAGGCCCGGCCATCTTCTCGGCGTCCACAAACCATTGGTCGGTAAGCATGGGTTCGATGACGGCTTTAGAGCGGTCGCCGATGGGCTGCATGATCTTTTTGTCTTCGACGGCGACGAGGAGGCCCTGCGCGTCGATGTCGGCGACGACGGCTTTTCTTGCGTCGAAGCGGTCCATGCCGACATATTTCTCGGGCATGATGTCACTCGCGATCATCTCGCCGCGCGCGCCCATGAGGGCGTACATGGGAAGGTCGTGGCGCTTGGCGACCTCGTGGTCGTTGAAGTCATGCGCACCCGTTATCTTGACGGCGCCGGAGCCGAAGTCTGGATCGGGGTACTCGTCTGCGATGATGGGAATGAGGCGGTCGGCCAGCGGCAGGCGCACCATCTTGCCGACAATGGATTTGTAGCGCTCGTCATCGGGATGGACGGCCACGGCGCCGTCGCCGAGCATGGTTTCGGGGCGGGTCGTGGCGATAGAAATATAGTCGCGCTCTTCGCTCAGCGTGACGTTCCCGTCCTCGTCCTTCTCGACATAGGTATAGGTTTCGCTGCCCTCCAAGGGGTATTTGAAGTGCCAGAAATGGCCGTCGCGTTCGACGTTTTCGACTTCGAGGTCGCTTATGGCGGTTTGGAAATGCGGGTCCCAGTTCACGAGGCGTTTGTCGCGGTAGATCAAGCCGTCATTGTAAAGATCCACGAAAGCCTTGGTGATGGCTTCCGCCATCTGGCCGCCGTCCCTGTCGCCAAGGGTGAACTTCGTTCGGCTCCAATCCGCAGAGGAGCCGAGGCGTTTGAGCTGTTCGAGTATGCGTCCGCCGGACTCTTCCTTCCACTCCCAGACCTTGGCGATGAAGTCCTCGCGGGACATTTCGGAGCGTTTCTGACCCTCGGCGGCGAGTTTGCGTTCGACCACCATTTGCGTGGCGATGCCCGCGTGATCCATGCCGGGCTGCCAGAGGACGGCTTTGCCGCGCATACGCTCGAACCGCACGAGCGCGTCCTGCAATGTGTTGTTGAGCGCGTGGCCCATATGGAGGCTGCCCGTGACATTGGGCGGGGGGATGCAGATGGAGAATTTATCGCGGCCCGTGGGGTTGCCGGGCTGGAAATAGCCGCGATCTTCCCATTCGGCATAGATTTCCTGCTCGCGCGTGGCGGGGTTCCAGGGCGTATCGAGAGGCGTGGTCATAGCGCGCGTCTTAGAGGGGTGCGCGCATAAGAAAAGCCCTGCCCTGTGCTTGCAGGACGGGGCTCGGATGTGTTGGCTGTGCCTTACTTACCAGTGGCGATGCGCTTGACCTCTTTCTGGACGGCGCGTTCGACGATGGTTTTCAGGTTCTCGTCCAGCCATTCTTTGAGCATGGGCTTGAGCGCCTCCTGTACGAGGTCACCGATGCGAGGACCGCGATCCTGAAACTCCTGCTTTTCCTCGACCAGACGGTTAAGTTCGGCGAAAGCGGATCCGGTTTCCTCTTCGACCTCGTCGGCGACGATCTCTTCGAGTGGCGCGTTGCGGGCCATGACTTCCTCCTCAAGGGCTTGGTAAAGGTCCGCGCTGACGGGATCATCTGCGGTGGGTACGGGGTGCAAAATAGGTACGGCAAGATGTTCGGGTTTCGGGTCGACTACAGCGACGTCACCATCATCGGAAAGCTCTGCGGCGTGGGCGTCCGCCTGGGCCGCAATTGCAGCGAGCGCGCTGCCACTCGCAATGGCCGAAATTGGCGCGGACAAATGTGAGGACTCATCCTCTGCAACCACTTTATCCATATCGAATTCCGGAAGCTCGACCGCCGCGTTCAGTGCGGTTTCATCGGCAAGACTCTGATCAAGGATTTCATCCAGGACGGAAGACGCGTGAGGTTCCGGTTCTGTGATCTCAGCAGCACTCGGGCGGGTCACGTCATCCAAGGCAACGGGCATGGCTGTATCGGATATCAGTACGAGTGGCAGGTCGATGTCGAGAGCCTCCACCGCAACGTCTTGGCTATCAGGTGCCATGTCGGGAGCTTCGGTCAGGTCGGCCATAAGAGATTTTACGAGGTCCATGTCCTCGGTTTCGCCGATATCCATGGCTTTCGTTGCAAGCGGATCATTCACGAGGCTCGGTTCGGGCATATCGCCCGACGGCGCGGGTGGTTCAAACAAGCGTTCGATATCGAGTACGGGGTCACCAGGCTGGACACCCGGTTTCAAGGACACAGGCTCGGTAACGGCATCTCCGGACAGCTCAGACACGTCCTCAAGGGGATGGATAGGATCAAGGAGCGAGTCCAGATTGAACGGGAGGTCGGCAGACGGAGCCGCCAGCGGCTCGACATCGGCTTGCGGCGCGGGCCTCGGTTGCGACATGTCTGCCCGCGACGCGGTCTCGATGTCCGGCATCTTTATATCTGCGCCTTCGACGGGTGTAGGGGCGCGGGATACGGGCGACGCGTCGATCTCGTCCTCGGCGATCATGGACCGGATGGAGGCGAGAATATCTTCCATACTGGCGACTTCGGCATTGCCGAACGGCGCGTCGCCGAAGTCCGCGTCAGACGCGCTGTCTTGAGCGCCTCCAATGGCCTGATTATGTTCTTCAGACATGGCCCGTCCTGATCGTGACCGGGGCGACTGCGCGGGCGCGACTCCGGCAGTTCCCACTTGTTTTATCGTTGCTAGTCACGCGGATGCGGATTGTCCAGAGACAGGCGCGCGATGTTGGTGTGGACAATCCACAGGAGAAACGAAGCCTTAACGCTCGCCCGTGAAGGGATCGGGCGTTAACATGATGACCTCTGGCAGTGCTGGATCCGGTTCAAGTGAGGGCTGGCTTGCGACTTCGACTAGCGGCTCAACGGAACCGCCCTGCCCAGTCACGGCGTCAACGCCGATCTTAGCGGCTCTTGCGCCGCCCGCCAGAAACGTGCCCACACCCTCTGCGGCGTGCCCGCCCGCGTCGAGCACTTCGATAGCATCGAGACCGTCGACAATACCGGTGATGGCTTTGTCAGTGGCCTCGGGGATCTGGCTGCCGATCTTCTTAATCGCGATAGGGACATAGTCGTCCACGAATTCATCCATGCCTTCATATTTGGCGCGGTCGAAGTGTTCGCGCGGGTCATAAACATCGACCGGAAGCTGCAGGCTGTCAGCGTCGAAGGCGCCAAGGAGGGCCAGAAGCTGAAAAGTGGCGGCGTTCTCAGAGCGCTCGGCATCCACAAGATTGAGGCGGGCATTGGCGAGCTCCTGCTCGGCGTCCAGCACGTCGAGGGCGGTGCGTGTGCCGACCTGCTGTTCCAGCTCCACGCCCTCGAACGCGATCTCGGCGGCGGCAACCTGATCGCGCGCGGCGAGCACGGAGGCTTTAGCGGCCTGGATCTGGGCCCAGAACTGAGTGACGTTCTGGCGGATGGCACGCTCGGCATCGCGGGCCTCGAAGCCCGCGCGGTTACGGGCGTGTTTGGCCTGGCGCACCCGGGACCGGTTCGCGCCGCCAGCAAAGATGGGAACAGTGACCTGCGCCGTGATTTGTGCCGATTCTGCGCGAGACAGAGCATTGAGTTGCTCACGCAGGATGCCGAGTTGTCCGTTCAAGGAGATTTGCGGCTTGCCTGCGGACTTTGCGACATCGATTCCGGCATCGGCGGCAGACTGGTTGAGGTAAGCCTGCATAAGTTGCGGGTTGGCCGCGAGCGCAATCGCGATGGCATCGGGCAGCGTAGGCGGCAGGGCGAATCGCGGGACTTCGGTCAGCTGCCGTGGCGGGATACCGATAACGGCTTGGAATTGCGCACGCGAAGTCGCAAGCTGAGCATCGGCCTGCGCCAAGCCGATACGAGCCAGCGCGAGGCGGGAGTCGGACAGGGCAATGTCGGTGCGGGTGCCCTCACCCACATCGAAGCGGACGGTGGCGGCTTCCTTCTGGCGCATCAAAACACGGACATTGTTGCGCCGGATGCTCGCGGCTTCCTCGTCGCGGATGACGCTGGCAAAAGCGTTCGCGGCCTGCTGCAATATGCCTTGCTCGACATTGCGGAGGGACTCGCGGGCCGCGAGGATGCCGGCCTTGGCCTGGCGTTTCTGCGCGCTGACGCGACCACCCTGATAGATGGGCTGGACGATCTGAAGCCCGGCTTGGCGGGAGATTATGCTGTCGGTGCTGCTGCCTTCGCCGGGTTGGCCGAAAAAGCCCGTATTGGGAGTGCGCACAAGTGTGGGCGTGGCCTGAAAACTGGCATTGGCGGACAGCCGGCCCAGGGCGCGGGCCTGCACCCAGGTCTCATCGGCTTCCTTGACGCGCTCACGCTCGGCCAGAAGACGGGGGTTCGACCTATAGGCCGTGGTGAGAGACTCGGTGAAGGTCTGCGCCCAGGCTGAAGGGCCGAGCGTCAGCGTTAAAAGGAGCGCGACCCCCAATGTCGCGAATCCGTTCATCCTAGAAGACGAATGCGGGCGCGATATCGAAACCTGGCAGAAGTGGTACGGTGCAATCGAAAACGATTTTCCGGCCCAGTGTATCGCCCGCTTTGACGAACAGGCAGGCGCGACCGACCGTGCCCTCCTGCATAATGACGGCGATGCGCCCTCCATCGACAAGCTGATCGGCCCAACTGGACGGGACGTCGGTCACGGCACCTTGCGCGATGATGACGTCGTAGGGCCCGTGTTCGGGCGCGCCCTTGCGCAGGTCGCCTTGCAGGACGGCGGCGTTTTCGACCCCGATGTCCAGTAGGGTCTCCGTGGCGCGCTCCACATCGGAATTGGCCACCTCCAGCCCGACCACCATGTCGGACAATGCGGCGATTACAGCGGTGGAATAGCCGCGCCCACAGCCGAGATCGAGCACGGTTTCATGTGGCTGAATAGCTGCTGCCTGTACAAGCTTGGAAAAGTCACGCGGGGCGAGCATCCAGCGGTTACCGGCTTCATTGTCGTCTGCACCTGCAATCGGCGTCAGCTCTATATGGCGGTCGGAATAGGCCCAGGCCATCTGGCTGCGCGGGACGAAACGCTCGCGCGGGATTTGACGCAAGGCCGCTACGAGACGGTCATTCGTTACGTCAGCTGTGCGGACCTGGCTGTCAACCATGTGGTTTCGGGAGGTTTGGGTGTCGATCATGAATGCGGCCTGTGCGAGCGAACTGCTGGTGCCCTATAGCGACAGGGTCAATGGGTTCCAAGCCTGCATACCCGCATGATGGGTGTCGCCTCGTGATCATCATTAAGGATTTGGAGGCAGCACCCTTGTCAGCTGCTGCGGAATCGAACCGGGATCATTCCGGTTCGGGTTGATTTGCTACCCTCATTTCTTCAAGGCAGCGGATTGCAAAATCCCAGGCAAGGGTTTCGCTCGACGAATTCTGGAAAAGTTGGAGGCACCACCCGGAATCGAACCGGGGTACACGGATTTGCAATCCGCTGCGTCACCACTCCGCCATGGTGCCTGAACGTGCCGCGCTATAGCAGGGCAGGAGCGCTCTGCAATCGCGCTTTTCAGGCTCCGGTACTGACACCCGCGCGCTTAAGATGGCTTGGCAGGCGACCCGTGAGCCATAGAGCATACATCTTGAAGTCACTGACAAGCGACCAGAGCGGATAGGTGAAGGTGGCAGGGCGGTTCTTCTCGACGAAGAAATGGGCGACCCAGGCGAAAAAGTAGCCTGCGACGGGGAGCCCGATCAGCAGGAGCCACCGCTGCGTAAAGACGGCGTAGAGTGCGAGCGCGATCACAAGTGTCGTGCCGATATAATGCAGCGCCCGGGTTTGCGGCTTGGAATGTTCGCGCAAGTAGAAGGCAAAGAACTCCGAAAAGGTCGTATAAGTGCGCTGTGCCATGAGAAAAGGATAGGCTGGAACGAATTAACGTCAAGAAAGCGCTAACGATTAACTTTAACTTAACCGCTTTCCTTAATGTTGAATATGGAACTACTCCTTTCGAGTGCATCCACATTCACCTACCTTTCGGGGGCTCTCTGTCAAAAGGAGCCCCTTTTTCTTTATCGGGTTTTCCTTGCCGGTGAAAAAGAGTGAAATTTTTGCTTTGTGAATGACCAGCGGGCTTGCGGCACGGCGCGCGCTTCGCTATCCGCCCCAGACCAATGGGTATTCCGCCATAGCTCAGTTGGTAGAGCAGCTGACTGTTAATCAGCTTGTCGCAGGTTCGAGTCCTGCTGGCGGAGCCATTGCTTTCCTACCTTCTTATCAGACGTGCCGGCACGCCGCCTTCCGGACGGAGTGTAACGGTCATGACGGGTTTGGGATAGACGTTGTCACCGATCCGGATATCGAAGGCGCGGACGAGGCTGGCGAGCGCCATGACGGATTCCATTATGGCGAAGGCCGCGCCGACGCAGATGCGGGGGCCGGCGCCGAAGGGTTTGAAGGGCGCGCCTTTGGCCTTGAGGGTGGGATCGCGGAGGAAACGGTCGGGATCGAAGGCGTTGGGGTTGTCCCAGAGGCGTTCGGCGCGGTGCATGATGTAGTTGTTGATGACCACGACGTGGCCGGGTTCGATGGTGCGGCCGCAGACTTCGGTCTCGACGTGACACTCGCGGTTCATCAGCGGGGCGGGCGGATAGAGGCGCATGGTTTCGTCGATGACGGCCTGGGTGAAGGGGAGCTCGCGCGTCATGGCGTAAGTGATGGGCGCGCCGCCTGCGAGGGACTCGACTTCGGCGCGGACGCGCTCGGCCGTGGGGCGGTGACGGCCCAAGAGGTAGAGCGCCCATGTGAGGGTGAGAGCCGTGGTCTCGTGGCCAGCAATGAAAAAGCCGATGAGGTTGTCGCGCTGCTCGCGGGGGCTCAAATTTCCATCCTTGTCCCCTGCCCCGATGAGGAGACCGACGAGGTCGTCGCCGGGATTATCGGGATCGCGCGCGGCGATGAGGTCGTCGGCGGCTGCCTTAAGCTTGCGGAGGGCGAGCGCGCCTTTCGGAGCCATGGGACGCGGCACCCAGCGCGGGAGCGGCAGGAGGTCGTCCGGGCGGAGCGTGCCGGCACTGGTAACGACATTGCGGGTCGCAAATTTCAGGCGCTCGCCGTCGAGGCCCTTGGGGTCGCCGAGCAGGGCTTTGGCGAGGACGTCGAAAGTGAGGTCGGCCATGGCGGTGTTGAGCTCGACCTCCTGCGCATCGTCTATGGAGTCGATGAAGCCGTCCACGACCTCGCGCACCATGGGGGCGAGCTGTTCTATGAAGCGGGGGCGGAAGATGGGGGCGACGGTTTTGCGCTGGCGCTTCCACTGATCGCCATGGACGGAGAGGAGGCCCTCCTTGGTGGCGGGCGAGAGGATGCGGTGATCGATGGGGGCCTTGGTGAAGTTGGCGGCCTTGGTGACGAGAACGGTGCCGATGCCCGCGGGATCGGACACGACATGTGTGACGTTGCCGAAAGCGGGGATGGAGACGATGGGCTGGTTCCAGGCAAGCGGGCCGAAGCCTTCGAGCGGGTTCTTGAGGAAGGTGTAGGTAGCACGGATGAAGCCCTCCTCGCCCGTCAGCGGTGGCGCGGAAGGCGGAATGAAGAGATCGTCCTGTTCGGGAATGGGTGAGAGCGACTGGATGGGGGCCATATACATGTAAGGCGCGAGTCGGGCGCGGAGTTCAAGCGCTGTAGCTGCAAAGGGCATGAAAATCGCGAAAGTGTCGCGGTGTGGCGGTTGCACTCTGCGGTTCAACGCATAGAGTGAAATATGTCAACGGATCTGATGAATTACGAGCAGATGACGCAACTCGCGCTTCGCGGTGTGGTGCGTGACGCTATCCGGCGCGTGATTCGCGAGGACGGTCTGCCCGGGGCACATCATTTCTACATTACTTTCCTGACCCGCTTTCCGGGCGTGGAAATCGATGCGCAATTGGCAGGGAAATACCAGGAAGAGATCACCATCGTCATTGAGCACCAGTTCTGGGACCTGACAGCCAATGCAGACACGTTCGAGGTGACGCTGAAGTTCGGTGGCATACCGAAATATCTGAAAGTGCCTTACACGGCGATCACGCGCTTCCACGATCCGAGTGTGGGCTTTGCCCTGCAGTTCGATCCGCCCAAGGAGATGGAGGCGAACATGACGCCGCATCTATCGGCTGTGGATAATGCCGCCAATGTCGCCCCCCTCGAAACCAAGAGTGTGGAGCCGGTAAAGGTTGCGCCCGCGAAGGCGAAGCTGCCCAAAGCCAAGCCGAAAAAGGGCTTGCCGATGCCTGACGATGCCGTGGCGAAAGAGAAGGCCGCGGATGAAGGCGAGAACGTGGTCAGCCTGGACGCGTTTCGAAAGAAGTGAGCGAACGCGAAGTCTGGATTGAGCGCAAGTACACGCGTTTTGATGGGAAAGTAAAACCTGTCTGGGACTTGATGTGTGGTTACAGAATCATTCATCGCAATGGATACTACGCTTTCGCATTTCATATCTTTGGCTTCATTGGCATGTATGCGTTACCAGCACTCTCAACCTGGGCACTTCGGTCCGCATTTGGAGGTCCAGAGAACGTGCCTGACTACCTTGTAGATTCAGTAGGCATCATCATTTTCTCGGCCATGGCCGTGGCTTTAGTCGTGAACGTCATAAACATGAATGTCTTCCGGACCCGCGGAGATTTCTATCGGGAAGAACAAATCGTTAGTGAGTGGTGACGCCTTCCCTGCCCTCTGCTAGCCATAGAAAATGACCAAGACACGTATCGAATCCGACTCCTTTGGCGAGTTGTCCGTTCCCGCAGACAAATATTACGGGGCGCAGACGGCGCGCTCGCTGATCAATTTTCCCATCGGGGTCGAGACCATGCCGCCGTCGCTCATCCGGGCGCTGGGCATCATCAAGATGAGCGCGGCGCAGACGAACAACGATCTCGACAATCTGGACGACGGGACGGCGAAGGCGATCATCGAGGCAGCGGCGGAAGTGGCCGAGGGAAAGCATGACGATAATTTCCCGCTGTCGGTCTGGCAGACGGGATCGGGCACGCAGTCCAACATGAACGCGAACGAAGTCATTGCAAACCGGGCCATCGAGATTCTCGGCGGGGAGATCGGGTCGAAGTCGCCCGTCCATCCCAATGACCATGTGAACCGCTCGCAATCGTCCAACGACACCTTCCCGACGGCCATGCACATTGCCGGGGCGGAGGAGATCCATCACCGCCTGCTCCCCGCGCTGCGGCAGTTGCGCAACTCGCTGTATGACCGGGCGGAAGCGTTCAAGGACATCATCAAGATCGGGCGGACACACACGCAGGACGCGACGCCCGTAACGCTGGGGCAGGAGTTTTCAGGCTATGTGGCGCAGCTCGACCACGGCATCCGGCGTGTGGAAGACGGGCTGAAAGAGCTTTTGCCGCTGGCGCAGGGCGGGACGGCTGTCGGCACGGGGCTGAACGCCAAGCCCGGATTTGCGGAAGGGTTTGCGGCGAATGTGGCGAGCTATACCAAGCTCGACTTCGTGACCGCGCCCAACAAGTTCGAGGCGCTGGCGGCGCATGACGCGCTGGTGTCGGCGCACGGGGCGCTGAACACGGTGGCGGTGAGCCTGATGAAGATCGCCAACGACATTCGCTTTCTCGCCTCCGGGCCTCGGTCTGGGTTGGGCGAGATCAGCCTGCCCGCGAACGAGCCGGGATCCTCCATCATGCCCGGCAAGGTGAACCCGACGCAGTGCGAGGCGCTGACCATGGTCTGCACGCAGGTGATGGGCAATCACACGACGATTACCGTGGCGGGCAGTCAGGGGCATTTCGAGCTGAACGTCTACAAGCCTGTCATGGCCTATAACCTGCTGCAATCGGTGCAGTTGTTGAGCGACAGTGCGGTGAGCTTTGCGGAGCGCTGCGTGGACGGGATCACGGCCAATGAAGAGCGGATTGCGGAGTTGATGAGTCGCTCTTTGATGCTGGTAACGGCGCTTGCGCCGACCATCGGCTACGACAATGCTACGACGGTCGCAAAGACCGCGCACAAGAACGGGACGTCACTCAAGGAGGAAGCCGTGAAGCTAGGATTTGTAACGGAATCGGAGTTCGACACAGTCGTTCGTCCTGAAAACATGATTGCGCCGAAATAATGGGCAGCATGGATCGCAGTGGCCCGGCCAAGGGCAATATCGTCAAATACGGCAAGGCCAAGAAGCGCCTGGCCCGCAATGCCAAGGAGCAGACGGCGTCGGAAAACCGCGCGCGTTTTGGCGAGAGCAAGTCGGTAGCGGACAAGAAGAAGGCGATGCTGGAAAAGATGCAAGCCAATCTGAGCGGTCACAAACGCGAGACCGACGAAGAGGAATAGGCTTTGCCGTGAAGCGGAAGCGCTCTCTGTCACTGCACGGTCATCAGACGTCTGTGGCGCTGGAGCCCGTGTTCTGGGACGTCATCGACGAGGTGGTGGTGCGCGAGGGGTGTTCGATGGCGGGACTGATCCAGCGGATCGACGATGATCGGACGGATGGCGAGTTGGAGTCCGGGCTCGCGAGTTATCTTCGCGTTTGGTGCATGCGGGAGTTGCGGGCTAGGCTGGCAAGATGAAATTCCTCTCGCGCCGCCTTGTTATGCCTGCCGATCTGAACCCGCGGGGGACATTGTTTGGCGGGCGCTTGCTGTCCTGGATCGATGAAGAGTGCTCGGTCTTTGCGGCGGTGGAGACAGGCGCGGACTTGGTGCTGACGAAATATGTGTCGGAAATGGATTTCCAGGCACCTGCTTTCAACGGTGACGTGGTGCAGATCGGGGTGGAGATCGTGTCGAGCACGCGGGTGAGCGTGACCCTGCGCTGCACGGTGCGGGAGCTGCGGACGAAGCGGAAGATTGTAAAGATCGACCGCCTGGTGTTCATTGCGATAGACGAAAAGGGGCGTCCGACGCGGCATAAGCTGGGGGTGACGGGGGAGTGAGCGCGTGGGCTCTCGCACGTGATGCGGGACCTCCATCGGGTTAGAAGTCGAACAGACTAGACAGACACTGTTCAAGATGTGTGGGAGGTCCCGGATCAAGTCCGGGAACTTAAAATAGTCTGGGAACTTTGAAGTAGGTTACTTTTTGGAGCCGCTTTCGAAGGTGTAGGTCTGCGCGATGGCGGGGAAGCTGCGGTCTGTGACGTCGCGAGCGTAGGCTTCGGCAGCGGACGAGATGTCGTCGCGCATAGTGCCGTATTTCTTGACGAATTTCGGGACGCGGTTGAAGAGGCCGAGCATGTCGGGGGTGACGAGAATCTGGCCGTCGCAAGACGCGCCCGCGCCGATGCCGATGGTGGGGATATCGACGGCCTTGGTAACCTTTTCGGCGAGGTCGGCAGCGACACCTTCGACGACGATAGCGAAGGATCCGGCCTCTGCAGCGGCTTTGGCGTTATCGAGAATTTCATCGGCGACGGAGCGCGAGCGGCCCCGTGCGCGGAAGCCGCCCATGACGTGCATGGATTGGGGGCGCAGGCCCACATGGCTCATGACCGGGATGCCGCGCGCGACGAGGTAGGCCACGGTGTCGGCGGCATAGGTGCCGGACTCGATCTTGATGGCCTGACAACCCGTTTCCATCATCACGCGCGCGGCGGAGCGGAAGGCGGTTTCGGGGGAGTCCTCATAGGAGCCGAAGGGCAGATCGACCACGACAAGGGCGCGGGAGCTGCCGCGCATGACGGCCTGGCCGTGCAGGATCATCATGTCGAGGGTGACGCCGACGGTGGATTTCAAGCCGTGGACGACCATGCCGACGCTGTCGCCGACGAGGAGTAGGTCGCAATGGGCGTCGAGGATCTTGGCGGTGGGGGCGTCGTAGGCGGTGAGGCAGACGATGGGGGCGTTGCCTTTGCGCGCGGTGATTTCGGGCGCGGTTATGCGGCGGGTGAGTTTGTGGGTGGGTTGGGCTGACATGGGGTGGGGTTAGACCATCTGGATACATCCGTCATCCCGGCGGAGGCCGGGATCTCCATCGGTTGTGCTTGACCCTATCGTTACTCCAAGCAAGCGGGAGATCCCGGCATGCGCCGGGATGACGGGAGAAGAGAAAGTTCAGCCACCTAGGAGTTTGGCAGCCGCTAGAAGTTGCGGCTTTTCTGTCGCGAAACCGCTCCTGATCCAGAGGGCTTCGAGGGCTTTGAGAGTGCGGCCCATGCCTTCGCCCGCGGGGATGCCGATGGTTTTGAGGTCGCGGCCCGTGACGGGGAACTCCGGGGGTGTCCAGCCCATAGCGAGATCGACGAGGCTCATGAAGTAGGCGCTTTTCATGGCGTCGTCTTCGCCGGCGGCGCGGAGGATGGCGCGATCCATGATGACGGCCTTGCCCTCGGTGTAGATGGCGGCGAGGCGCTTTCGGTCGGGGGTAACGGGGTCAGTGAGGTGTTTGATGTCCGTCGTGCTGTCGGCCCAGGCCTTGAGGCGGTTGGCTTCCAGATTGGAGAGCTTGAGACGGCGCGCCAGGGTGAGCATGGAGAGCGGCAGGCGCGTGCTCATGGCCATGAGGCGGCGGAGCGGGTCGAGGGGGAGCGACTCGCGGCGCTCGAGCTGGATGTAGCGGGTGAGGCCTTCGGTGTTGGAGGCTTCGGGGAGGAGGGTTTCGAGGACGCCTTGTTCGCCCATGACGCGGACGGCGCGGGACGGGTCGGGGGCGGAGAGGAGTCGCTTGAGCTCGGCCCAGACGCGCTCGGCGGAGAGGGTCTTGAGGCCGGAGACGTTTTCGCGGATGGCGCGGAGGGCGTCGCGGTCTACGGCGGCGTTGCCGGAATAGTGGGCCATGAAACGGAAAAAGCGGAGGGTCCGAAGGTAATCTTCGCGGACGCGGGTATCGGCATCGCCGACGAAGCGGAGGCGGCAGGCGCGGGCATCGGCCTCGCCCTGCCCTGTTGGGTCGTGGAGCGTGCCGTCGGCGTCCATGTAGAGCGCGTTCATGGTAAAGTCGCGGCGCTCCGCGTCCTCGGCCCAGTCGGTGGTGTAGGCGACGGTAGCGCGGCGGCCATCGGTGGCGACGTCGCGGCGGAGCGAGGTGATCTCGTAGGGTTTGGAGTCGATTATGGCGGTGATGGTGCCGTGGGCGAGGCCCGTGGGGATGTGGCGGATCTTGGCGGCTTCGAGGGTAGCGATGACGGCGTCGGGGGTGAGCGTGGTGGCGAGGTCGATGTCGGCGATGGGCTCGCCAAGGAGGTGGTTGCGAACGGCACCGCCGACGACGCGGAGGGAGTCGGGTGGGAAGGTGGTGAAGAGGCGCCGGACGGCGGGGGTGGTGAGGAAGGGTGGCATGGGGTGGGGCTTAGACTTTCCATTGCTCTTCGTCATCCCAGCGAAAGTATGTGAAGCGTGTGGTTATTAGGCGAAAGAGATATTGGCTCCCGCGCTTGACGCGGGACCTCCATCTGCAGGGCTATGTCCTATACTTACTCAGGACATAGGGAGGTCCCGCATCAAGTGCGGGAGCCTTTGTTTTGCTGTAGCGTCGTGCGCAGATCACGCCGCCCGCTTCCACCCTCTTTCCCACAAGCGGAACAGCATCATGGCGGTCATGCCCCAAATGTGGCGCTCGACTCCTTGTGCGTCCGTCCAGGGCATGTCCCAGAGGCGGTGGGGTTCGCCCTTGAACTCGACATCGCGGGGGATGTGGTTGGTGGAGTCCATGAGGTAGAGGAGCGGGGTCTCGAAGACGTCGGCGACTTCGCGCGGGTCGGGGGTGATGCGGGCGGACGGGGTGACAATGCCAACGAAGGGGCTGACCCTGTATTTGTCGCCGGCATTGAAGCTGGGGAGGCGACCGATGAGGTCGATCTTGTGAGGGGGGACGCCGATTTCCTCTTCGGTCTCGCGCAGGGCATTTTCGCGTGCGGTTTCGCCCGCTTCGCGCTTGCCGCCGGGGAAGCTGATCTGACCGGGATGGGTGGGCATGGTGTCGGGGCGTTGGGTAAAAATGACGCGCCATTCTTCATTACGGTAGACCAACGGCATGAGCACGGCGGCGGCGCGCTGACCCGTGCGCTCGGTGGCGTCGGAGCCGTCCGTAAGTGGAACGGGCAATATGGCGCGCTGGATGCGCTGGATGACGGGGTCGGAGCGCATCAGTCTTCGGAATAGAACGAGTAACCATGTCCGACTATGAAAAGTCCTCCCATACGACCAAATACTGACCCCATCCGAACACGAAACGCTTTACGCCATAAAAGATACGCACCTTCGACTATTTCAAGATCGGTGATGGTATAGCCAATAGTTGCCAGTTCAGGCGTCAGTTGAATTTTCAAATTCCTCAAAATAACGCCGTAATTATCTGTTTTCGCATATCGCGTCGTATAAAAACCAATAAGGTCTCCCGCCCCGTCAAGGCGACCATGTAGAAGATATTGCGAAAGGGGCGGAACACGCATGTCAGGAATCGACGAGCGGGAAAAAGGTGCCTTGGCTCCAGATGCCGGGTTTGCCGTCGTGTTCCACGGCGAGATCGGCGAGTTCATAGAAGGTGGGGCGGTTGATGGCAGCCTCCAAGCGGTCGCGAACGAGGATGAATGGACGGGGTTCGTCGGAGTCGTCCGCGGTTGTAAAACGCAATGGGCGGAGAGGGCCGGCCTCGACGGTGTCGCCATTATTGATGGTGAAGAAGAGGGATTGCGCCCTGCCCTCACCTTCGGCGTCAACGCGGGTGGCGAGGAAGGGGGCGCGCTCGACGGTGATTTCGATTTTCTCCACAGGGGTGACAAGGTAGTGTGTGTCGCCGTCCTTGCGCAGGATGGTCTGGAAGAGGTTGACGAGTTTTGGGCGCTTGATCTGGCTACCTTCGTGCCACCAGCTGCCATCGGTCTTAATGACCATGTCCATCTTGCCGCAATTCTCGGGGTGCCAGTTCTGGACGGGTGGGAGGCTCTTGCCCTCGACCGTGCCGTCGACGTTTTCCTGTGCGAGTTTGACCAATCTGCCGAGGTCGAAGCCCTTGGATGCATTTGCCATTTTGTCACCTTGGGAGATTGTTCTCCGCTTCGTAATGAATTGTGTGATGGACAGGGGAAAGCTGTCTGTCAAAAGTAACAGGATAACGCCCCTAACACATAAGGGTTCATCCCCGTTGAAAGAGAGCGAGTCGCGCGTGAGTTTGCAGATTTCCCCCACTTCGAAGAACCTCGAAAAGAATGCGCAGACCGCGTCTGCGGCACTGGACCGCGTCAAGGGCGAAGTGGCCAAGGTCGTGCTGGGTCAGGATGTGGTGGTGGACCTTGCGCTGACGGCGATACTGTCGGGCGGGCATGCTCTGCTGGTGGGTGTTCCGGGGCTGGCAAAGACGTTGCTGGTGGACACTTTGGGAACCGTGCTGGGGCTGGGTGCCAAGCGGGTGCAGTTCACGCCGGACTTGATGCCCGCCGATATCGTGGGCTCGGAAGTCCTGGAGGAAGGGGCCAAGGACAAGCGGTCGTTCCGCTTCATTCCGGGGCCGGTGTTCACGCAGCTATTGATGGCGGACGAAATCAATCGCGCGTCGCCGCGCACGCAGTCGGCCTTGTTGCAGGCGATGCAGGAACGGTTCGTGACGGTGGCGGGTGTGCGGCACGATTTGCCGCGGCCTTTCCACGTCTTGGCGACGCAGAACCCGATCGAACAGGAAGGAACCTATCCGCTGCCGGAAGCGCAGCTCGACCGCTTCCTGTTGCAGATCGACGTCGCCTATCCGGATGTGGCGACGGAGAAAGCAATCCTGTTGGCGACGACGGGGGCGAAATCCGCGAGCGCGAAGGGTGTGTTGGGCGACGGCGATCTGGAGAGCCTGCAAGCGCTGGTGCGGCAGATGCCGATCGGCGACAAGGTGGTGGATGCTATACTGGAACTGGTGCGTTCGGCGCGCCCAGTGGACAGTCCCGTCGAAGCGGTGACCCGGGATGTGAGCTGGGGGCCGGGGCCTCGTGCGGGTCAGGCGCTGATGCTGGCGAGCCGCGCGCGGGCGCTGCTGGATGGGCGGTTGTCGCCGTCGATCGACGACGTGTTGGCGCTGGCAGGGCCGGTTCTGCAGCACCGTATGGCGCTAACCTTTGCAGCGCGCGCGGAAGGCCGGACACTGGCTAGTACGATTGCGGAACTCAAAAGCCGCATCGGGTAAGTGTTGCGTTTCAAACAGTTACGGCGACAGGCGGAAGCGCTGGCCGCGCCCTATCCGGCGCTGCTGGCCGAGGCCGAGCGCGTGGCGGCTGTGGTTGCGCAGGGCGACCACGGGCGCAGGCGCGCGGGCACGGGAGAGACCTTCCGGCAGTACCGGAATTACGACACATCGGATCAGGCGCAGAGCATTGACTGGCGGCGCTCGGCGCGCGGCGATCAGGTCTATGTGCGCGAGACGGAGTGGGAGGCGGCCAATACGGTCTATTTCTGGCGGGACGGCTCAGCGGGGATGGAGTGGAGCTCGAGCGAGGCCCTGCCCCACAAGCGGGACCGGGCGAGCGTGATTTGCATGGCGCTGGCCTCGCTTTTGATGCGGGCGGGCGAAAGGTGCGCGGTGGTCGGCGAGTCTGAACGCGCGCGGACGGGCAAGGTCGGGCTGCAGAGGGTGAGCCGGACGCTGGCCAATGCGAGCGGCGAAACGCGCTCGCTGCAGGCCAAGCTGCCAAAACATGCCCGCATGGTGATCGCGTCGGATTTTCTGGAAGGCGCAGAGGTGTGGTCGGGGCGGTTGTCGCGGCTGGCGGGTACTCCGGTCACAGGTGTTTTGGTGCATGTCGTCGATCCGGCGGAGCGGGACTTTCCCTATACGGGGCGGGTGGAGATGCGCTTGCGGGGACTGGAGCCGTTCCTGCTGGGGCGTGCGGAAAAGGCGGCGGAGGATTATCGGGCGAAGTTTGCGGCGCATTGCGCGGCCATCGAGGATGTGGGGCGTCGGCTGGGCTGGCCTGTGGTGCGGCATGAGACGGATAAGGCGGCAACGCTTGCACTGACGCAGTGCTATCAGATTCTGTCTGGAGCACGGTGATGGGTGTCAGTTTTCTGGCACCCTGGGTGTTGCTGGGCCTGTTGTCGCTGCCGTTGATCTGGTGGCTGCTGAAGGTGACGCCGCCTGCGCCGAAAAAGACGGTGTTTCCGCCGCTTCGGATCCTTGCGGGTGTTGAGACGGAGGAAGAGACGCCCAATGCCACACCGTTGTGGTTGGTGCTTTTGCGGATGCTGATGGTGGCGCTTCTGGTGGTGGGGCTCGCCAAACCCGTCATGGATGCGGCGGATGCCGATAGTAATCAGGAATTGACGTTGGTTGTGGACACGAGCTGGGCCGGGGCGGCGAGCTGGCCGGAGATCGTGGGCGAGGCCGAGGCGATCCTGCGGGCGGCACGGCGCGAGGATGCGCGGGTACGACTGCTGACGACGACGGGAGGAACGGGCGAAGCGGGGGAGTTCGGGCCCGCGCAGTCTGCGCTGGACGCGCTCGATCGGCTGTCGCCGAACCCGTTTGGGCCGGAGTTTCCCGCGGATATTGACGAGGGGGTTTATCTGTCCGGCGGAATTGGCGAGAACCCTCCACGCGGTGTAAAGGTGTTTGCTCCGGTAGCGCAGGCGCGCGCGGTAAGCCTTGGTGCGCCGGAAGAGACAGCGGACGGATTCCGCGTTCCAGTCTTCCGCGCGGGAGAGCGCGGGCTGGCCACGCATAACGTGCGGGCGATGGCCTCGACGGGTGTGGTGCTGGCGACGGCGGATGCGGAGTTCAAGGATGGCACCGTGCGGGCGGAGGCGGTGTTCGAATTGCCAGCAGAGATACGCAACCGGGCCTCGCGTCTGGAAGTGGCGGGTGTGCGATCAGTGGCGGCGGTGCGCCTGCTGGACGATAGCTGGGGGCGGCCCGTAATCGGGGTGTTGAATGTGGGTCAGGATACGGGTTCGCCACTGCTGACGGAGCCGTTCTATGCGAAGACGGCGCTGCGGCCCTATGCGGATATCTATGAGGGCGGGCTGGAGGACGTGCTGGCGCTGTCGCCATCGATCATCGTGATGGCGGATGAGGCGCGCACGACGGATGCGACGCTAATGGAGTGGGTGGAGAGTGGCGGGTTGTTGATACGCTTTGCGGGTGAGAAGTTGGCGGAGCGGCCGGATCGGCTGACGCCTGTGAGCTTGCGGATCGGCGGGCGGGCGCTGGGCGGCGCACTGACATGGGAGGAGCCACAGACGCTGGCGGAGTTCGCGGCGACGTCGCCATTTAGCGGTCTCACGATTCCGGAGGACGTAGTGGTCACGCGGCAGGTCATGGCGGAGCCGGGGGCCGAGACGGATGCGCGGACCTGGGCGCGGCTGACAGATGGCGCGCCCATAGTGACGACCGATGCGCGGGGTCAGGGGCGCGTGGTGCTGATGCATGTGACGGCGGGGCCGGAGTGGTCGAACCTGGCAGTGTCGGGATTGTATGTGGAGATGCTCAAACGGTTGCTGCCGTTCGCAAAGGCGCCAACGCAGGTGAGCAATGCGGCGGATGTGAGCGCGGATTTCGCGCCGGAACGTATTTTGGACGGGTTCGGGCAGTTAAATACTGCGGGGCTGGGCGTGAGTCCCGTCGCGGCGGATGCGGTGGAGGCGACGCGCGCGAGTCCGCCGGGATATTATCGCCAAGGCACGCGGCGCAAGGCGCTGAACGCGGTGGCGGAAGCGGGGCCCCTGCCCTTGTTGACGGGCACGACCGCTTATGGCCGGACGACGGATCGGCGGCTGTCGGGGTGGCTGCTGGGGCTGGCGGCCTTGTTATTGGTGGTGGATGTGATCTTGTCGATGGTGGCGACGGGGCGGCGGCCAAAGCTTCCGCGTGGTCTGGTCGCGGCGGCTTTCGTAGTGGCGCTGATGCCGATGGATGTGATGGCGCAGGACGTGCCGCCGGAAGCGTTGGAGCTGCATCTGGCCTATGTGGAGACGGGCGATGCGCGACTGGATTCTGGTTCGCAAGCGGCGATGGAGGGCGTGGCCAAGGCGTTGAAAGAGCGCACGACCATTCATCCGCAAGGCGTTCGGGGTGTCGTGCCGGGCGTGGATGAACTGAGCTTTCATCCATTCCTGTTCTTTCCGGTGCGTCGTGACAGTCCGGCTCTGTCGGCGGAGGCCACCGACGCGCTGAACGCCTATATGGCGGCGGGTGGCACGGTGGTGTTCGACACGGCGGATTTTGCCGAAAGCGGGATTGCGCCGGGCGTGCATCCGGGGCTGGCGCGGGTGACGGAAGGGCTGGACGTGCCGCAGCTTGCGACGATCCCGAAGACGCATGTGCTGACAAAGGCGTTCTATCTGCTGCAGGTGTTTCCCGGGCGCTATGCCAATGGCGATGTCTGGGTCGAGGCCGACCAGAGCGGGACAGCGCGGGACGGGGTGAGCTCGGTCATCATCGGGAGCAATGACTGGGCGGCGGCATGGGCGATCGATAGTGAGGGTAATGCGCTCACATCGCTGGAGAACGATATTCCGCGGCAAAGAGAGATGGCGACGCGCTTTGCGGTCAATCTGGGCATGTACGCGCTGGCCGGCAATTATAAGGGCGATCAAGTACATACGGCGCGATTGGTGGAGCGTCTGGGGGATGATTTCTCCGACCCGCTTTCGGATGACTCGCCTGTGGATGGCGACGAATGATCGGCGGGCTTAAACAATTGGCGGTCGATCCGCTCTTGCCGCTATGGGCAGTGGGGGCCTTGGCGGTGCTGTTGGTGGCGGCGGCCTTGCTGGCGGGGATGAGTCGCTTGCGCAGTGCCATGCTGCGTCTGTTGGCGGCGGTGGCGGTGATTGCGGCGCTGTTGAATCCGCAAAGGGTGGAGGAAGAGCGCGAACCCCTGCCCGATACCGTGCTGGTCATTCGCGACCGGAGCGAGTCGACGCTTGTCGGGGACCGCGCGGCGAAGATGGAAGCTCTGGCGAGTGAGCTGACGGTCAAGGTGGCGGCAGACCCGACACTGGAGGCGGTGAGTGTGGATATGGCGCAGACAAACCTGCCGGGACAGGATGGGACGCGCCTGCTGGCGACGCTGCAACAGGGTTTGGGAGAGTTGCCTGCCGACCGGATTGCGGGTGTGGTCGTGATTACGGATGGACAGTTGCATGACGTGCCGGAAGCGCCGACGGGGCTGCTGCCCGACGGGCTGCCGATACACGCTCTGGTGCCGGAAGGCGGCGGTGAGCGTGACCGGCGCATGAATGTGACGATCGCGCCGACCTATGGCCTGGTGGAAGAAGCGGCGGATTTCACGTTCCGGATCGATGACCCGGAAGCCAGCGGGACGGCGCTGGTAGAGCTGCGCATAAATGGCGTTCTGGCGGCGCGCCAAGCGGTGAACGTCAATGAGGATGCGAGCTTTTCCGCCAAGATCGACCGTCGCGGACGCAACACCGTCGAGCTGCGCGCGGAGAATCTCGAAGGCGAGCTGACCACGCGCAACAATGTCCACGTCACAGAAATACAAGGGATCCGCGATCGGCTTCGGGTGCTGTTAATTCTGGGTGCACCGCATTCCGGCGGGCGCGCTTGGCGGAACCTGCTGACGTCCGATCCGGCGATCGACCTGGTGCAGTTTACGATCCTGACGGATCCGTCGCGGCAAAACCGCAATGCGCGCGCGTCCGAGCTGAGCCTGATCGAGTTTCCGACGCGGCAGCTGTTCGAGGAAAGCCTGGACGAGTTCGATCTCGTGATCTTCGATCAATACCAGCGTCGGAGCCAAGGCTCGCGCGGACGCTCGCGGCCCCTGATCCTGCCAATCCAGATGCAGAATATTGCACGCTATGTGGAGCAAGGTGGCGCGCTGTTGGTGGCGGCGGGGCCGGGCTATGCGTCCGATGACAGTCTGTATCGGACGCCGTTGGCGGCGGTGCTGCCGGCAATTCCGACGGGTCAGGTGACGGAAACGGGCTTCCGCCCGCGCATCAATTCCGAAGGCGCGTTGCACCCGATTACCAAGGCTTATGTGGGGCGCGATGATGGGTGGGGGCGCTGGTTCCGGCTGATCGACACGAATGTGGTGAGCGGCAATGTGCTGATGGAGGGTCCACAGGCGGAGCCGCTGCTGGTAATCGACAAAGTCGGCGACGGGCGTGTGGCGGTTCTGGCATCCGATCAGGCGTGGCTCTGGGCGAAGGGGTTCGATGGCGGCGGGCCGTATTCGGATATGTTTCGCAAGCTGGCGCACTGGTTGATGGGCGAGCCTGATCTGGAGGCCGAGCGGTTAAGTGCGCGAAGCGATGGCGAGACATTGCTGATCGAGCGGACAACGCTGGATGACGATCCTGCACCCGTGACGGTGACCGCGCCCGACGGTTCGCAGCGCCAGGTCGAGCTGTCGCGCGAGGCCGAGGGTGTCTATCGTGCCAGCCTGCCCTTTGGCGATGGCGGCGGCCCGGGGGCATACCGCCTGGAAAGTGGTGACACGTCGGACATCGCGGCGGTGGGCGCGTTGAATCCGCGGGAATATGCCGACCTGACGGCGACCGTGGACGTTGTGCAGCGCCTGGGTTCGGCGACAGGTGGGCTGGCCTTGCAGACACGTAGCCTGCCCGCGATCCGTCGCGTCGATGCGGGCGAGACGACGTCCGGCGCGGACTGGATGGGACTTGTTGCCAATGATCGTTTCGAGGTGCGGGACTCGCGACGGACGGAGCTGTTTCCGTCCTGGGTATGGTTGGTTTTGGCCGGACTGTTTCTCGGCCTTGCCTGGCGCAGGGAAAGCGTCTGAGTATGGCACCGTTCTGTCAGGCCACGTTAATCTTGGCCTGTTAGACTTTCGAACGTGACTTAAAGGGGACGATCGTGACCAAATTGGTGATACTGGGTGCGGCAGCCATGGTTTTGTCGGGCTGTGCAGTGGCAAAAACGACCGGCAAGGTAGCCGCAGCGCCGTTCAAAGTGGTCGGCAAGACGGCGGAGATTGCGGGTAAGTCCATTTATTATACCGGCAAAGGCGTCGCGAAGACCGGTGAGTATGCCGGCAAGAGCGTCTATTACACGGGCAAGGGTGTTTACAAGACGGCAGAGTTTGCGGGTAAGACCGTTTATCATGTCGGACGCACACCTGTTGTGATCACCAATGCGGCGCTCGATACGACCTCCAATGTCTTGAGTGTGACTGAACAGGTCATCGATACAGGCGGGAAGATTTATAAGCTTAGCCGTGAGATTCCGCGCAGCGAGCTGGAAGCGTATTTGAAAGCGGTGAAGGCGGCGAAAAACGTCGTGGATGTGTTTATCGACATTGCGGGATAGAGTTTGCGCGTCCGAGGCCCATGTCGGCAACATCCCGCTTTCGTGATTTGAAACCCTGTACCTGTCTCCGGCATTCTATGTGTGAATGATGGAGGATTTATGCGAAATGTTCTGATCCTGGCGGTCGCAGTGGCGACAGCAGCATGTGCAACCCCGGGCGAGCGGGCCTTTATTACACCGAGTATGGTGGCTGCGGGTGACGTCGATGATCGCGCGCCGCGCTATCAATCCTATGAGGGCACCCTGCCCCCGATTCGCGAAGCCGTTGCACTGGATGTGAAGCTGTCGGCGGACCTTGCCGATCGTGCGACCAATCTTGGCGATCGATCCGGGCGTGTGGGGTTACGCAACGGTTTTGCGACGGATGGTTATCTGGGTGAACCCGGTCTGGTGCGGCTGCGCGAAGATGCGATCGCTGAGCTGTCGAAACGTCTGGCACGCGAAGGTGTGACGGTGGATGCAAATGCCGCGACCGTGCTGCGTGTCAGGCTGGTGGATGCCCGGCCGAACCGGCCGACATTCGAGCAGCTATCCGAGCAACCGAGCCTGGATTTCAACAGTGTGGGTCTTGGCGGAGCGAGTTTCGAGGGGGAGCTGGTGCGGGCGGGCGGCGAAGCCATTGGCGAGTTCCGCTACGGTTTCTACTCAAACCTAATCGATAATGCGGCTTTCGGCACGACCTGGACCGATGCCGACCGGGCGGTCGAGCGCATGGCGCGGCGCGTGGCGAGGGAGCTCTCGCGCGGCTGACCATGACGGCCTAATCGATTCCCAACGCCTTGTGGGTCTGCATGGACAGGCGCCATTTGGGGTGGTTCAGGCAATAATCGATGGTTGCGCGGGTATTGCCGGCCGCGTTTGCGTCATCAAGCGGTTGCAGGAAGAAGTTGTCGAAGCTGAGCCCGGCGAAGTCGCGGGGGTGATTTTCGGCCTGCGGGTAAACGAGTTTCAATTCATCGCCTGAGGTCTGTTTGAGCGGTGCGCTGGCTTTGGGGCTGACGCAGATCCAGTCGATGGTGTCGGGGACGGGGAGTGTGCCATTCGTCTCAATGGCGACTTTGAAGTCGGCGGCGTGGAAGGCACTGATCAGGGCCGGAGTGACTTGCAACATGGGCTCGCCGCCAGTGATGATGACCCAGCGGTTGGCTTGGCCTTTGGGCCAGTGGGCGGCGACGGTGGAGACGAGGGCGGTCTCAGTCTTGAATTTTCCACCGCCGGGGCCGTCCGTGCCGATAAAATCCGTGTCGCAGAAATTGCAGACGGACATGGCGCGATCGGCTTCGCGGCCATTCCAGAGATTGCAGCCGGAAAAGCGCAGGAAGACGGCCGCTCGGCCTGTCTGTGCGCCCTCGCCCTGCAAGGTCAGGTACATTTCCTTGACGCTATAGGTCGGCATATCCGTACCAGCCTTTCGCGCGGAGTTCGCAGGCCGGGCATGTGCCGCAACCATAGCCCCAGTCGTGCAGTCTGCCCCGCTCACCGAGATAGCATGTGTGGGTCTTTGTGCGGATAGTCTCGACGAGTGGTGTCCCACCGAGGCTCTCGGCAAGGTTCCAGGCGGCGGTCTTGGAGAGGTGCATGAGTGGGGTCTCGAGACTCATGTCGCGGGCCAGACCTGCGCTGATAGCGTCCATCTGGGTGTCGAGAACCGGACGGCGGCAGTCGGGATAGCCGGAAAAGTCCTCTTCGCACATGCCGCCGACCAGCGTGGTGATGGCCCGACGATAGGCGAGCGCGCTGGCAAATGTCAGAAAGATAAGGTTACGGCCCGGCACGAAAGTGTTGGGGAGTCCGTCCGCGCCGAGGGCGATCTCTGCCTCCGAGGTGAGTGCGGTATCGCTGATCTCGCCCAGCGCTGAGAGGTCCAAGACATGATCCGGGCCAAGAGTCTTTGCCCAATCCGGATTATGGTTAACGACAGCTTGACGGAGCCCCTTTCGCACGTCCATCTCCACGCTGTGGCGTTGGCCGTAGGCGAATCCCACAGTTTCGACATGTGCGGATGTAGAACACGCCCAGGCCAAACAAGTGGCGGAGTCCTGTCCACCACTGAACAAAACCAGCTTTCGGGCCGTTGTTAACATGAACGGCAGTTAGGCGAACATGGAGGTGGCATCAATCTTGAAGGGACAGGACATAGCAGCTTTGCGAGGACGTGCCGTGGCAAAATCCCTTTTCAAGATCGTGAAAAACAACAAAGCCCTTTTGGGGGTGTTTTTAGCGCTGGAGGTCATGTCGATCCCGGCTGCCGCGAAGATGGCAGAGCGCGTGAAGTTTGGTCCCAAGCCCATGGTCATCGTGGCGGACGTTCCAAACCAATTATCCGGTCAGGACAGCTTCCTAGTGTCGAGCAACACACCGTTTGTCGTTGAGGTCGGCGGCGTCGTCGGTGAGGTCAAGGTCGATATTGCGACGGGTGGTTACATCGGGACGATGCTTTACGGCAATAACGCGCAGATGCCTGGTGTGGAACGGGCCTGCTCCATGGGTCGTTTCGGAACAGTCGAGGCCTATCGAAGCGAGCGCAAGACTGCGGCGAAACGCGGGAGCGTCAAAAGCCAGGCGGTGCGGGTGAATGTGCGCTATGATCGCATTGCCTCGCCAAATATCCGGATTGTGCCCGTCATTGACAGTGTTTCCTTGCCGGGACGCGCCTGCAAGGACGAAAACTGAAAAGATCAGGCCTGCGCTAGTGCGTCGAGAAAGCGCTGTCCGAAGCGCGCAAATTTGGCGGCGCCGACGCCGGAGACGTCCAGCATGTCTTCCTCGGTCGAAGGACGCTTTCGCGCCATGTCCATAAGGGTCGCATCACTGAAGACAATATAGGCGGGTTTGGCGATCTCACGGCTGATGTCGGAGCGCAGCGCCTTGAGGGTCTGCAGTAATTCCTGATCACGGCTGGAGAGGGAGTCCTCGACGGCTTTCTTGCGGGCCCTACGAAGTTTCTTGTCGCCTTGCGTTGCTCCGCCGGAGGAAATGTTGACTTCGCGACAGCGAAACTCGGCCTTTCCATTCAACACGTCGCGGCCGCTGCCTTCGAGGCTGAGCGCGCCATAGCGCTCGATGTTCATGGTAACGTAGCCGGAGCCGATGAGCTGGCGGAGTATGGCTTGCAGGCGGGGCTTTGTGTGGTGCGCGCCTTTGCCGTGGGCGTCGAGCGTGTGGTGGCTGAACTTCTCGATCTTGGCGGTTTTCGCGCCGCGGGCGACATCGACCACGTGGCCCTGGCCGAAGCGCTGGCCGGTCTGGTCGATCGCCATCAGGAGCGCACGCGCTTCGCGGGTCGCGTCTTCCATCTTGGGCGGGTCGATACAGTTGTCGCAATTACCGCACGGCTCGATCGTTTCGCCGAAATAGGTGAGCAAGACCTGGCGACGGCAGGAGGAGGTCTCGCAATAAGACAGGAGTGCATCGAGGCGCTTATGCTCGCGGCTCTGATGGTCGCTATCGGTGTCTTCCTGCGTGACAAACTGGCGGCGCAGGCGGACATCGTCGAGGCCGTAGAGCATCATAGTATCGGCCGGATTTCCGTCGCGGCCCGCGCGCCCGATCTCCTGATAATAGGCTTCCATGGAGCTTGGCAGGTTGGCGTGAACGACGAAGCGGATATCCGGTTTGTCGATGCCCATGCCGAACGCAATGGTCGCGCACATGATGGTGCCGTCTTCGGCCATGAAACGCTCTTGGTTGGAGAAGCGAATCTGCGCGTCGAGACCCGCATGATAGGGTATGGCCTTGTGGCCAAGGCTTTGAAGATGCTGAGCCATCTGCTCGACATTCTTGCGGGACAGGCAATAGACGATGCCGGCCTCGCCCTGGCGGGTCTTGAGGAAGTCACCGACTTGCGCCGGGCGGTTGTCCTTGGGCGTGACGGCGAGAGAAAGGTTCGGGCGGTCAAAGCCGTGGACGATGATCTTACCGTCAGAACCGAAGAGATTACGGGCAATATCCTGGCGGGTAAGATCATCGGCGGTGGCGGTGAAGGCGCCTATGACGGCGTTTGGGCATGTCTCGCGCAGCCGGCCCAAATCCGCATATTCGGGGCGAAAAGCCGGGCCCCAGCGAGAGACGCAATGCGCTTCATCGACCACGAACATGGCCGGATCGAGCGCACGCATGGCTGCGAGCATTCGGGGTTTCATGAGGCGTTCCGGCGAGAGATATAAAAGCTTTGCCCCGCCCTTGGTGACCCATTTCCACTGGCTGACATTGTCCTCGCGCGATTGACCGGAATGGATGGCGGAGACGTTCACGCCATTGGCGCGCAGGCCCAGTACCTGATTGTCCATGAGGGCGACGAGCGGGCTGATGACAACCGTGGGACGGTCAAAAAGAAGCGCTGGAACCTGATAGCACAGGGACTTGCCCGCGCCTGTGGGCATGACGGCAAGAGTGCTGTCGCCCGCAAGAAGATGATCGATAATTTCTCGCTGACCGGCGCGGAAGGATTCAAAGCCAAACACGCGCGACAGGACGGAGTCCGGCGTCAACGGCCCGTCTGCTGCGGGGTCGTGATTCTGAAGGGCGAGAGCGGGCATGCCCAGTGGGTATGGGAATCGCGGAGTCCGGATGCAAACGGTTTTGTGGGCGTAGGGTGCAGAATGTGGCTGAAGGACCACCCTACAAAAAAGGCCCCGCCTTGCGGCGGAGCCTGTCTGTTACCCGTATCTCGAAATTAGAAGTCGACGTCGACTTCAAAACCGATAACGCGGCCTTTCTTCAGCGGGCTGAACGTGCCGCCTGTGGGCTGATCGGCGAAAGGAACAGCCACGCCCGTTGAGAGCGGCCCGCCAAATGTGCCGGAAAGCTGCGTATCGTTACCGGCCTGGACTTCGTCGAGCAGGTTGCGGCCATAGACGCTGAGCGCGACACCATCGATGGGCGTGTTCCACGTCAGATTGGCGTCAACGCGGTCGATTTCCTGAATGAAGCCGAGATTGCTGTCGGTATAGGCGATCGCGTCGCGGTGCTGCCAGTTCGCATTCGCGGTGAAGGCACCGGCAGTGGCGATCACGCCAAGACCATAGGTGGATTCCGGCACGCGGGGCAGTTGCAGATCGAAGTCGGTTTCGTTGATGACGCCGTCTCCGGACAGGTCCGAATTAAGGTCGGTATATTCCGCATCGAGAAGGCCGACATTACCCGTCAGCGTCACATAATCCGTCACGGCAAAACGACCTTCCAGCTCGACGCCCATGATTTCGGCATCGGCCGTGTTGACGATGTTCTGCAACACACCAGCGGCACCAGCGATGTTCACTTCACGCTGCAAGTCACTGATATCGGTGAAGAAACCTGCCGCGTTCAGAATGATGCGACGGTCGTCGGAGGTGAACTTGCCGCCGATCTCATAGCTGTCCACTACTTCTTCATCGGTGGCGATTTGGCCGCCACGGCGGGTCACATCTTCCAGGAAAACGCCGGGATTGGTGATGCGGAAGTTATAGCCGCCCGAACGATTGCCGCGCGTCCAGCTCGCATAGGTCAGCAGGGTATCGTTTGGCTCATAGGTGATGGCGACTTTGGGATTGAGGTTCGACCAGGAGTCGGCATCCGTAAAGCCGCTGGCGCCTGTGAGCGGACAGGTGCTCTCCACAACCGAACAGGCTTCGGCGCGCGGAATGACATAGGCCACGTCCGCGTTCTTTTCCTCTTCGGTGTAACGCAGGCCACCTGACAGTGTCAGCGTATCGGTCAGATTAAAGTCGACATTCGCAAATGCGCCCCAGACCTGGTGATCCTGACGACCGCCACCAAAGAAGTCGAAAGGCACGCCGGCGGGCGAGCCGACAGCGGCCAGTGCCTTCAGGAAGGACAGGAAGCGCACTTCGTCATAAGCCAGTTCCTGATCAAAGTAATATAGGCCCGTGGTCAGGTCGAATTTGCCGAAATTGCCCGCATAGCGAAGCTCGTTGGAGATCTGATCCTGCTCGAGAACGGTGTCCGAGAAGAAGAGGTCTTGCGTCAGCGCGCCAAGGGCCGCGTCAAGCGGGCCAAGATTCGGGAGTGCATCAATGTCCGCGCGGGTTTCGGCTTCGTATTCGCGGTAACCGAAAATGTTGGTAACCTGACCATTGCCGAACGCGATGTCCCAAACGGTCTCGTTGGAGATGGCAAGGACTTGATTGTCATAGAAGCCGCCGCGGTTGATGGCGAAATCGAAACTGTCGCGGTCGAACGTGCCGCGGTTCTGACCGGCTGGGCCGTCGCCATCGGAGAGAAAGACCTCACCGCGCAACGTGTTTGTCAACTCCGGCGCCATGCGAAACTCGAGCGCGGCCCGCAGGATTGTGGTTTCGGCTTCTCCGAAGTCCTCGCCATCGAACAGGTTTGTGAAATAGCCGCCGTCATCATTGCGATAAGCTGCAATCTTGCCGAGGATCTTGTCTTCGACGATCGGGCCGGAGACCGAACCCATAATAAAGGTGCTGCCCGAACCACGGTCGGATGCGCCGGGGATTTCATAGGCGGCGCGGAAGCTGCCTTCGAACTCTTCCGTGGGGCGCTTGGTGTTCAAGAGGACGGCACCGCCCGTTGTGTTGCGGCCGAACAGAATGCCTTGCGGACCGCGCAGGACTTCCACGCTTTCAAGATCGAATTGATCGAACACAACACCGGCATTGATGCCGAGATACACGCCATCGACAAACACGCCGACCGTGGGGTCGATGGAGGGGATAGAGGAATTCACGCCGAGGCCGCGGATGGAGAAGTTCGCCGTGCCCCGCGACGTGCCGATGTCATCGAGGCTGACGTTGGGAGCGGAAAAAGAGAGCCCTTCCAGATCGCGGATATTGAGCGCATCCAGCGTGTCGTCGCTGAACGCGGTAATCGCCACGGCAACATCCTGCACGGTTTCGACATTATTGGACTTCGTTGCCGTCACGATGATTTCGTCCATGAGGACGCTATTGGCCGTCTGGGCTATTGCCGTGACCTGGGTCGCGGTTGCGAGCGCCACTGCGGATGCGCCAATGAGAGCGAAACGGTTAAATTTCATGAGACTGTCCCTTGATCGATTATATCTAAGTCGCCCTCTGCGGGACGAGATTCGCGACACCGCCGCGCTTGAGCGCGTATAGACGCCAACAGGGTTAAGAGACTCTTTCAAAGTGCCACAGTTCGGCGTCCGTGTGACGTTTTCCACACTGTGTTGCCTTCGCGCCACGGTTTGTGGACAGACTGTCATCTTGAAGGGTAAGTATTGCCGTCTTTCAAGTTCGCGGAAGGCCTCAAGAGGTCTTGCGACTTGCCGGACACGACACCGCGCTTTAGCGCGCCACCGTGAGCAATATTTCGACAACGACCAAGACGGTTCAAGTGGATCCTTCCCGGAGCGCCGGAGCCGCCTTTGTGGAGTCGGTCGAAAAGGACAAGGCGAATCGCACCAAGTCCCGCTCGCTTCGGCCTCTGCGCGCGCTCTGGCCATTTGTGGCGCGCTATCCGGGTTGGGTGGCTCTGTTCCTGGTCTTTCTGTTCCTCAGTTCGGCGGCGACTTTGGTGCTTCCGGGCATTTTGCGTGTCATCACCGATTGCGGGTTTGGCGACGGTGTGGGCGAATTTTGCGAGGCCGTGGCGCAAAGCCCTGTCGGAGATCTTAGCGGCGGGGGCCTGAGCGGCTTTTTCAAGATCGCCATCGGGTTTGCCATCCTCTTTTCGCTGATCGGCGCTTTGCGGTTTTACTTCATCACGACCCTCGGCCAGCGCGTGATCGCCGACATCCGTACGGCCGTCTATGACCGCGTGATCGGTCTGGATGCGGCGTGGTTCGAACGTGTGCGATCGGGCGAGATTCTTTCGCGGCTTACGACCGACACGACCCTTATCGAGACGGTGGTCACGGGCAGCGTGAGTTTTGCCATTCGCGCCGTGGTGACGGCGGTTGGCTCCATTATCCTGATGTTCCTGGTCAGTTGGAAACTTGCCCTCATGGTGCTCGCGATCGGGCCGTTTATCGTTTTGCCGATTGTGCTGATCGGTCGCTACATTCAAAAGCTTTCCCGCACGGGTCAGGACAGATTGGCCGAAGCGTCCGCACGTGCGGGCGAGGCGATCTCCTCCATCCAGACGGTGCAGGCCTTCACCCGCGAGTCGCTCGAGCGCGAGCGTTTCGGCACGTCCATCGAGGCTAGTTTTTCCGTGCAGCGAAAGCGCATTCGCATCCAGACCGTGCTCACCGCCCTGCTCTTTTCCATCGGCCTTGGCGGCATGACCGCGGTCCTCTGGGCGGGCGCGCGCATGGTGGCTGCCGGGACGCTGACGGGCGGTGAAATGGCGGCCTTTCTCGCCTATGCCTTCTTCACCGTCAGCAATGCGAGCGTGCTGACCGAGACTTGGACGAACCTCCTCCGCGCGGCGGGTGCGAGCGAGCGATTGGTCGATATTCTCGACGCTGACAGCGCCATTTTCGGCGAGGCCGCACTGCCCCCGGTCAGCGGCGAAGTCGTCTTCGACAACGTCGATTTCAGCTATCCGACCCGCACAGAAACGCCCGCTCTTAAGGACATCAACTTTACCGTGCAGCCCGGCGAAACCGTGGCTATCGTCGGCCCGAGCGGTGCGGGCAAATCCACCGTGTTCCAACTTCTGCTCCGTTTCTACGATCCCTCCAGCGGGAGGATTTTTATCGACGGCCAATCCCTCGCCTCGCTATCTCCCGGCACCCTCCGTGCCCAGATCGGAGTGGTGCAACAGAATACGCCGCTCTTTTCCGGCTCCGCCCTGGACAATATCCGCTATGGCCGCCCCGGCGCGAGCGAGGCTGACGTCATTGCCGCTGCCAAAGCCGCCTTTGCCCACGAATTCCTTTCCGCTCTTCCCCAAGGTTACGACACAGATATCGGCGAACGCGGAACCACCCTTTCGGGCGGTCAGCGCCAGCGTATCGCCATTGCCCGTGCCATTCTCCGCGACGCCCCGCTTCTTTTGCTCGACGAAGCCACCTCGGCGCTCGATGCCGAATCCGAGCGGGCGGTGCAGGACGCCTTCGCCGCCATGAGTGCCGATCGCACCACGCTCGTTATCGCGCACAGATTGGCGACCGTGCGCTCCGCCGATCGCATCCTCGTTTTCGACCAAGGCCGTCTCGTGAATTCCGGCACACATGACGAGTTGATGGCGCGTGACGGACTTTACGCCCGCCTCGCGGAACTGCAATTCAGCTCCTAGACATCCCAGCCCGGGTTCTGGCGCGCCAACTTTCGCATTAGCCCCGGCCAGACCAGATTATCCCCCATCCCCGGCACAAATGCCGGCGCGCCTTGGCTGTAGACCCGGTCACCCATCGCTTCCGGCTCTTCCAACAGCTCCGCCTTGCTCCCCACACTCTGCGCAAAAATCTGCGCCTTGCAGGCATTTTCCAGGAAATACATCCGCAGGAACGCCACGCCACAACTTGGTCCCAAAGTCATCGTCCCGTGATTACGCAACATCATCAACGACTTAGCGCCCAGGTTCTCAACCAGGCGCTCCCGCTCATCCAGCTCCAGCGCGATCCCCTCATAATCGTGATAGGCCAGGTCGTTATAGACCTGCATCGCCATCTGCGTGTAGCGGCGAAGCCCGCCCTTTTGCGCACTCACCGCCATGCCGTAAGGCGTGTGTACATGGATTACACAGCCCGCATCTCCGCGCGCCATGTGAACCGCCGAGTGAATGGTAAAGCCCGCAGGATTGATGAAATAGGGCGTTTCCTGATGGATCGTGCCGGCCTCGTCGATCTTGACCAATGCAGACGCGGTCATCTCCTCGAACATCACGCCGTACGGATTGATCAGGAACCTGTGGCTCCCATCCTCATCCGGCAGGCGCGCCGAAATGTGCGTGAACACCAGATCCGTCCAGCCATACATCGCGCACAGCCGATAGGTCGCCGCGAGCTTCACCCGGATCGCCCACTCTGTCTCGCTCACTTTTGCCTTCAGCGATGGCAAGCCTTGTGGATCGGGAATGTCAAAGCCCGGGCCTGCGGCCAGCGCTTTCGTCAAAGTTTCGGCATCGACGGGTTTGTTCATAGTGTCCTCCAAGATTAAGACTAAGCGCAGACTGGCAAAATTTCAAATCGCACCCTTAGTTCGCCCGCATCTTCTCGCCCCGCTCATGCGCTTCCTGCGCCTCAATGGACAGGGTCGCGATGGGCCGCGCGATCAATCGCCGAACGCCAATTGCCTCGCCCGTATGATCGCAATAGCCGTATTCGCCTGCCTCGATCCGGCGCAGCGCCTGATCGATCTTGGCAACGACCTTCCTTTGACGATCCCGCGCGCGCAGCTCCATCCGGCGATCCGCATTCGCAGCCGCCGTGTCCGCCGGATCCGGATAGCTCACATTCTCGACCTTGAGATTGTTCACCGTCGCCTGATTTTCCGCTACGATGTCGGTTTTCCACGCCAGCAACGCCTCCCGGAAATACTCCAGCATATCGGGGGACATATAGTCCGCATCCGCCGTCGGATCATAGGTCGTCGTTTTCGCCCCGTTTGCAGCCTTGCCCATAATGTCCTCCCAGAACCTCGAACCTTGCGGCGCGCCGTTAGCACCGTTACTCCCAATCCCAAATGCAACATCGCAGCCACCCTGAAAAAAGGGAGCGCGCATCACGGAAATACCATCATGAGCACTGACACACTGAAGTTCGAAGGCACGGACGACTACGTTGCCACACGCGACCTGATGATAGCCGTCAACGCCGCCATTACGCTGGAGCGCCCGCTCCTCATCAAGGGCGAACCCGGCACCGGCAAGACCGTGCTGGCGGAGCAAGTGGCTGCCGCACTTGGCGCGCCGCTGATCGAATGGAACATCAAATCCACCACCAAAGCCCGCCAGGGTCTTTACGAATACGATGCCGTCGCCCGCCTCCGCGATTCCCAGCTCGGGGACGACCGCGTCCACGACATCAACAACTACATTTCCCGCGGCAAGCTCTGGGACGCCTTCACATCCGAGCAGCGCCCCGTCCTCCTCATCGACGAGATCGACAAGGCCGACATCGAATTCCCCAACGACCTCCTCCACGAACTCGACCGCATGCAATTCCACGTCTACGAGACCGGGGAGACCGTCCGCGCGAGGGTCCGCCCCATCATCATCATCACCTCCAATAACGAAAAAGACCTCCCCGACGCCTTCCTGCGCCGCTGCTTTTTCCACTACATTCAGTTTCCGGATGCGGACACCATGTCCAAGATCGTCGATGTCCACTTCCCCGACATCAAACCCCGCCTGCTGAGCGCCGCCCTCAAACGCTTCTTTGACGTCCGCGCCATGCCCGGCCTCAAGAAAAAACCCTCCACCTCTGAACTTCTCGACTGGCTCAAACTTCTCCTCGTCGAAGACATCGATCCCGAAACCTTGCGCGAAACCGACAAGACCAAACTCATCCCGCCGCTTCACGGCGCGCTTCTCAAAAACGAACAAGACGTCCACCTTTTCGAACGCCTCGCCTTTCTGACGCGACGCGAAAGCTAGGCAGTCCAGCGGACAGGCGAAAACCCCCGCGCCCCACACCAAAAGAAAGCCCGCTCTGCACTCAGCCATGTCGCTCATACAATCGGAGCGCATACATAAGTTCCCGGATATACTCCGTGACCTCCCACGTCAGCGCCACACTCTCCATTAGCACGCATCCCCGGATTTACATCGCGCTGTGCAGCAGCGGGACCTCCCACGTCAGAGCCATACTCACTACCAGCACGCATCCCCGGATTTAATCCGGGGTCGCGAGCCCTCGCGCCATACCCGTCAGGCCCAGCCTCCCGCGATCCCGCATATTTGGCAGAGCCAAATTCCGGGAATGCGTCTGTATTCTTGTTTCTTTTGCCTTGCCCTTCCGGGGTCTCCCGCCACCACTCCCGAGCAAACCGCTCCGGCATCACCTCACAAGGCCACACCGGTATCGGCGTTTCATACCTCGGAGCCGCACGCACGATCC
>ENA-ORXU01000162-ORXU01000162.1-marine-metagenome-genome-assembly--contig:-NODE-162-length-87146-cov-3.799607_pt1 | contig 87146 bp, 79 predicted proteins | sample MGYA00237869_ERZ511484 | MGnify/ENA metagenome assembly ERZ511484 | reverse complement strand
CTTCGACATAGAGGTATTGCGCGCCTTCCGGCTTGCCGATCTGGTCTGGCCGGTTGATGATGCGCGCGCCCTCCAATGGTACGCCGCGGGTCAGGACGACGCGCTCGGGGCTGCGTTCTTCGAGGCCGGGCAGGCGCACATCCAAGCGCGGCTTGTCAGCCCGCCACGTGCCGCCGCCGACCAGAATGGCATCGTGGCGCGCGCGTTGCAAATGGGTATGCGCGCGCGCCGCGCTGCCGGTAATCCATTTGCTCGCGCCGTCCGCCAGTGCGATTTTGCCATCGAGCGACAGCGCAAGTTTCAACGTCACTGCCGGGCGGCCGCGATTAATACGGCTGAAAAAACCGGCAAGATCACGCTGCGCCTGATGCACCAGCAAGCCATGCTCCACTGCGATACCGGCGTCTTGCAAAATTGCGATGCCCTTGCCTGCCGTGCGCGGATCGGGATCATGCGCCGCAATTATCACGCGCGCTGGCATTGCCGCAGCGATGCTATCCGCGCAGGCCGGGCCGCGCTTGCTGTCATGTGCGCAAGGCTCCAGCGTGACGTAAATATCCGCGCCCTTCGCCGCTGCGCCTGCCTGTGCCAGCGCCATCGCCTCTGCATGTGGGCGGCCCGTGTCCTGCGTCCACCCGCGGCCTATTATGCGGGCGTCCTTTGTGATGATACAGCCGACCGCCGGGTTCAGGCCCGTCTGCCCGGAACCGCGCCTGCCAAGCGCCAACGCTGCCGACATAAACCGCATGGCAAGCGGTGACGCATTATCTGGCGGCAGCGTTATTGCGCTGGCCTTTGCTGGCCATCAGGTGACGGCTGCGGCGGCTCGGGTTCAGCTTTCGCTGCGGCCTCTGCTTTTGCGGCGGCTTCTTCAAACGCCTTCGCGCGCGCTTTGGATTGCGCTTCCATCGCGCGCGCGGTTTCCTCGATCGCCTCGACATCCATTCCGCTCGACCGTGCCAAAGCGCGATATGTTTCGCGCTTTTTGCGTTCGGCTTCATCCTTACGCTTTTGCGTTTCGGCCTGCGCTTTCAAAGTATCTTCAAGCGGGCGATCCGCCCGCCAGCTTTCGAAATACATCGGCGGCGGCGGAGGCGGCGTGGAATGGCTCGCCGCATCAAGCTGGAATGCAAGAATAATAAGCGCGGGCGGCAGGCAGGAGAGCAACCAGAACAGCAAATTATATTCGCGGTCCTGACGAATATAGCTGACAATGTCGGTGCCCGCGCCGCTTATCGAAATGTCACGAAAGAAACCCATATTGCATTATTTAAGGTCTCTTTGCGCATTTGGCCAGAGCTAGCCGCGCCTAATTACGCAGTTGTGTGCGCTGCTAATACTTGGCGGGGCTGCCCATCCTTGGTAGAGCGCGGGCGATCAACCCGCCCCGCAATATGCGCGGCCCCAGAAAGCATATAATTATGAGCGAAGCCGCATCTCCCGACGCATCTGCAAAAATACGTACCCGTGTGGCCCCCTCGCCCACCGGCGATCCGCATGTCGGCACCGCGTATATCGCACTGATCAACTATTGTTTTGCAAAAAAGCACGGCGGCGAGGTGCTGCTGCGGATTGAGGATACCGATCAGGCGCGATCAACCCGCGAAAGCGAAGATGCCATCATCGCCGCGCTGAAATGGCTAGGGCTTGATTGGGATGAAGGGCCGGACATTGGCGGGCCAAACGGGCCGTACCGCCAATCGGAACGCAGCGCGATATATACCGAACATTGCGATCAGCTGCTGAACGAAGACAAGGCGTTCAAATGTTTTTGCACCGCCGATGAATTGACCGCCATGCGCAAAGACCAGATGGCGCGCAAGAAACCGCCGCGCTATGATGGCCGCTGCCTGAAACTGTCGGGCGAAGAAGTGGCCGCCAAAGAAGCCGCGGGCGAACCATTTGTGATTCGGATGAAAATTCCTGAAGACGGCGTCTGCACAGTGCAAGATACGCTGCGCGGGGAGATCACCTTCGAATGGCAGGCAGTGGATATGCAGGTGCTAATGAAATCGGATGGCCTGCCGACATATCATCTTGCCAATGTGGTTGACGATCATTTGATGGGCATCACCCATGTTATGCGCGGTGAGGAATGGATCAGTTCAGCGCCGAAGCATCTGGCACTTTATGATTATTTCGGATGGGACGCGCCGGAACTAACGCATCTGCCGCTGCTGCTCAATCCCGACAAATCGAAACTGTCGAAACGCAAAAATCCGACGAGCATATCCTATTATGAGCGCGCTGGATTTCTGCCCGAAGCCATGGTCAATTTTCTGGGGCTGTTCATCCAGTCATCGGGTGAGGATGACGAGAAAAAGACGCTCGATGAATTGATCGCCGATTTTGACGTGAAGAATATCTCGCTGGGCGGCTCGGTGTTTGATGTGTCGAAACTCGATTGGCTTAACGGGCGATATCTGCGCGAAGATTTAAGCGATGCCGAGTTTCTGCAGCGGGTGCGCGATTGGGCGCTGAATGATGAATATCTGCTGCCGATTGCCGAAATGGCCAAGTCGCGCATCACCAAAATGTCCGATCTCGGCGCGCTCACCGCGATGTTCTTCATGAACCGGATCGACACGCAAACGGCGGAAAATCTGCGCGACGGGATGAAGCTGGATACGCTGCAACAGCGCCAGTCCTATCACCTGATCCTGTCGCAGTTCGATGCGCTGCCGGTTTGGAATAAGGATACCGTCAGTGCCGTGCTGAAAACAACATCGGAGGCGCTGGAGGTAAAGATGAAAGATATGGTCCGCGGGCTTTTCCTTGCCGTTACCGGGTCCGCGCAGGGCGTGCCGATGTTCGATGCCATCACGCATCTGGGCCGTGATATTATGCGAGAACGGCTGCGCCACGCGCTGGAACTGCTTGGCGCGCCGACGAAGAAAGAGGCAAAGGCGTGGGAAGAATTGCTGTAGCCGGTGGCGGCAGGCCGCTGTTATATGTAGTGATCCGCTGTGGGCCACTGGACCCGCTGACATAATGGGCGGTCCCCCACTACACGAAAGCTGGTTGAAGCTGCTGCGCGAAGAATGTGACGCCGGTTATATGGCGGAACTGCGACATTTTCTGGCCGCCGAAAAAGCATCCGGCAAAATAATCTATCCGCAATCCAGCCAGTGGTTTCGCGCGCTTGATCTATCGCCGCCGGAAAGCACCCGCGTTGTCATTCTGGGGCAGGATCCCTATCACGGGCCGGGGCAGGCGCACGGGCTGTGTTTTTCCGTCCCGCATGGCGTACCGCCGCCGCGCAGCCTGAAAAACATTTATACAGAACTGGCGCAGGATCTGCATATACCGCCGGCTGCTCACGGCAATCTGGAACATTGGGCGCAGCAGGGCGTGCTGCTGCTGAACAGCGTCTTGACTGTCGAGGCGCGTCAATCCGCTTCGCATAAAGGCAGGGGGTGGGAACGGTTTACCGACGCCGTCATTGCCCGGATCGCACAGCGCGACCAACCGGCGGTGTTTCTGCTGTGGGGCGCATATGCGCAGAAGAAAGCAGCATTCATCAACAGCGTGGAGGATGGCGGACGGCATCTGGTGTTGCAAGCTGCGCATCCCTCCCCGCTCGCAGCGCATAAAGGCTTTTTCGGATGCAGGCATTTTTCACGCTGCAATGATTTTCTGGTGCAGCACGCAGGGCGCCCCATCGATTGGGCGCTGCCGCCTGCTATGGATTAACGCAGCGCAGGCCCCTCGGTTTCGGCTATCTCGGTTAACTGTTCCGCGCCGCGCAGCGTATCGGGTTGATATTCGGGAACAATCACACCCAGCAACGCGATGGCTTTGGCCCGCTCACCGTGTTCGATATGGATATCGAGCGTGTGAAGATGCGCTTCAAGCTCGTCCCAAGGCAAAAACTTTTCATGCGCTTTCATGATCCGCTCATGCCCCGTTTTGTCGGCATCTGCATCGATCAGCAATTCTTCATACAGCTTCTCACCCGGCCGTAGCCCAATCTCGGTAATTTCGATGTCGCCATCGGGGTTTTCCGGTGACCGCACCGAAAGCCCCGACAGATTGATCATCGATTTTGCAAGATCGGCAATGCGAATGGATTTGCCCATGTCGAGCAGGAAGACTTCGCCGCCGCCAGCCATTGCGCCTGCCTGCACCACCAGCTGCGCTGCTTCGGGTATTGTCATGAAATAGCGGGTAATGCGCTGATCGGTCAGCGTTACAGGCCCGCCGCTGCGAATTTGCGCCAGAAAGCGCGGCACGACCGAACCGCTCGACCCCAGAACATTGCCAAATCGCACCATGGCAAACACCGTTTTTTGACCGGGCTTGGCGGCAAAAGCCTGCAGCACGAGTTCGCATGCGCGTTTCGTCGCGCCCATTATATTGGTCGGGCGCACGGCCTTGTCAGTGCTGATCAAAATGAATTTGGCGATACCGGCCTGCTCTGCCGCCCGTGCCATATTGAATGTGCCGAAGATATTATTGCGCAGCCCCGACAGCGGATTGCTCTCCACCAATGGCACATGCTTATATGCAGCAGCGTGGAATATCACCTCGATGGGCCATTTGTGAAACAACCGATTTACCTGATCGTGGTTTGCCAGATTCACCAGCTGCGGTATGATAGCGATATCCGCAAACTCCGCATCTTCGCGCAGCTCGTTTAATTCCTGTTCGATCAAATACAGCGCCAGTTCGGACATTTCGGCGAGGATCAACTGTTTGGGTTGATGCCGGAATATCTGGCGGCAAAGCTCGCTGCCGATTGATCCTCCGGCACCGGTGATCATCACCGTGCGGCCCGCGATTGACTGTTGAAGCAAGCTGTTGTCAGGGTTCACTGCAGCACGGCCGAGCAAATCTTCGATTGATACCGCGCGCAAATCGCTGACTTGCACCTCGCCATCCAGCATCTTTCCAACGCTGGGCAGCACTTTTACAGATACCGATAGTTCGCTGAGCCGCCGGACGATTTTCTGCGTATGTTGCCGCCCGGAATTGGGCATGGCGATCAATACGTCGGTGATCTTGTTTTGCGCGATGGCATGTTCCAGATCGTCACCGGCAAATACCAGCTTGCCATCAATACGCTGGCCGATCAGATTGGCGCTGTCATCTGCGTAACCGATAAGCCGCGATGCCCCATCATGGCGCAGCGACGCCGCCAGTTGCCGGCCCGAATTGCCCGCGCCGTAAATTAAAACACGTTTGAATGATTGCGCCCGGCTGCCCGTATCGAGCAGATCCACCAGAACGTAACGCATCACAATCCGGCTCAGCGCCAGCCCGCCAAAGAAAAGGATCGGATGGATGGCAGCAACGGTGCGCGGAATGCCTGCAATACCGTATAGCCCGAAAATAACGAGGATCGGCATCGCAAACCCGATACTGGCTTTGAACAGCGACAGCAGCGTGCCCGAGCCGGCAAAGCGAAACACCACAAGATAGACATTGGAAAGATACGCAATCGGAAACCAGATCGCGAGCGCCGTCAGGGTAAAGATCAGCACAGGGCCTGCCCCCAGCTGCCATTCGCCGAGACGTAGCGAAAAGGATAGCTGCGCCGCCGCAATGCAAATCAACGCATCGATGAATATCACCAACAGGCGTTTATACACCCGGTCCAGCGCCAACAGATCACGCGCGCGATTGAGAAAAATATCCAACATTTCGGCAGAGCCTTTAATCACCAATTTACCTTTCAGCAATCTGAATTAGCCCCATCATATTCGCAGCAAAGCACCGGTTAACCTAGATTATACAAAATATTACAGCCTATTGCGTTGCCGAAGCGTCCGGCAAGTTTCCGGCCTGTTCTAAAGATGACCCATCACATTGCGCCAGAGCGACCTCATCTCGTTTCGCTGTCACGCTGACCGCCAATCGGCTGCGACGAATGCTATTTCGCAATTTTATTCACAGTATGAGAAATTATTGATGCTTTAACCTTTGTTAAGGTCGCGATTGAACATTCGCTCTATTGCAATGATTGCGCCAAATTCCGTCAGGTTACATATTGGCAATCATTGTTGTTTGTCCGATATGGCGGCGATCGGAATCTAAAGGCACAATTCATGGAAATACCAGTTCGCGAAACTGAAATAGCGACAGGCAAGCCACTCGATTTTCCAGTCGTGGCTGTAGGCGGATCGGCGGGCGGGCTGGAGGCGTATCAACAGCTTTTTTCCAATGCGTCATCTGACCAGAATATCGCCTATGTCCTGATCTCTCATCTTGATCCTACGCATGATAGTTTGCTCGGCGAATTACTGGGCAAGCGCACCGATCTGAACGTGGTCAATGCAACCGATGGCTGCATGCCGGAACCCAACACCGTTCATCTGATCACGCCCGATCAGGAGATGGCGATAGAAGACGGCGTTTTGCGTTTGCGTGATTTTGACGAACCGCGCGGGCAACGGCGGCCGATTGATACATTTTTCATCAGTCTGGCAAAAGATCAGGGGCGCAACAGCGGCTGCATCGTTTTATCGGGCACCGGGGCAGACGGCACGGAAGGTCTGCGCGCAGTGAAATCCTATGGCGGCCTGACGATCGCGCAATTGCCCGGTGATGCCAAATATGCAGCAATGCCGGCCAGCGCAGTCACAACCGGGCTGGTCGATCTGATCCTGCCAGCGGAAAATATGCCGCAGCTATTGTTCAACTATTTCCAGAATGGCGATCTGGCCGCAATTGGCAAGGATGATGAGGAAAACTCCTTTTTCGATTTGTTCCTGCACGTAATCCGGCAGCGCACGGGATATGATTTCACCAATTACCGACAGTCATCAATATTGCGACGAATACGCCGGCGAATGCAGGTGCTGGGCGTTACCAGTGAGCGTGACTATGTCGACAAGATGGTGTCCAAGCCATCCGAAGCCGATCAACTGTTCAACGACATTTTGATCAACGTGACGGAATTTTTCCGCGATCCTGAAATGTTCGATAAGCTCAGCCGCAAAGCGATCCGGCGGATTGTGGAAGGCAAACGGGACGGCGACACTATCCGTGTGTGGGTGCCGGGTTGCTCCAGCGGCGAAGAGGCCTATTCGCTGGCGATCCTGCTGTTGGAACAATGCGAAAAGAACGGCATCAATCCGGAAATTTCGGTGTTCGCAACCGATATTGATCCCAATATGATAGCGCGCGGAAAAGCGGCAATCTATCCGCTTGCTGCGATCAAGCCCATGCCGGAAGAATTGCGCGACAAATATTTTGAACCTGATGGCGATAAATATGCGCTGTCGAGAAAAGTGACGTCGATCGTCAAATTCTCGCGGCACAGCCTGATTAAAGATCCGCCATTTTCAAAACTCGATCTGGTATCTTGCCGCAACCTGCTGATCTATTTTTCGCGCGAGTTGCAGGAAGATGTGTTGCCGATTTTCCATTATGCGCTGAACCCGGGCGGTTACCTGTTTCTGGGGCCGTCGGAAACTTTGGCCGATCGTGCGGCTTTGTTCAAACCAATCGATAATAGCGCAAAGATTTTTCAGCGCGCCGAGGTGGAAACGCCGAGAGTAAATCTGCCTATCGGCGATCACGGCGATGGCGAAACCGCGTTTGACGCCGCCCGGCAACATAAGAGCGATATGAAGGCCAGACCCGATCTGCTCGCTGTGGTCAAAGAGACTGTGAGCAAAAATTATCTGCCGCCGCACATGTTGCTTGATCCTGTCGGCGGTATTCGGTTCATGTCAAAAGACGTGGGCAGGTTTGTCCGGTTTAATGACGGGCCGCCGCCCAGCAATCTATCCCATCTGGCCGATGCCGCAATGCGCCTGGTGATAGAATCGCTGCGTTCAGCCGTTTCCAAAGAACCCGGCCGGCGCCATAAGGCCGTCGATGTCGCCATCGAATTCGAAGCCGCCGACTTCAAATCGGTTACTGTGATAGCAGAACGGTTTGGCCGAAAAGACCTGCTGATTGTATTTTCCGCATCGGACGGCAACGCATTGACGGACGATGATGGAAATAGCCTGAATGTGCTTGCCCCGCTCAATTACGGGCGCGAGATGCAGGAACTAAAAACCAAGCTTGGCGTGGCGGAACAGGAATTGCGCACTACGATCGAGGAACTGGAGACATCGAATGAAGAGCTAAAAAGCTCTAACGAAGAAATGATGTCAATGAATGAGGAGCTGCAATCCGCGAATGAGGAACTGACCACTGTAAATGATGAATTGCAGAACAAGATAGCGCAGCTTGCCGACGCAAATACCGATATCGCAAACTATCTCAGCAGTACAGAAATCGCAGTCATCTTCCTGAACCCCGATTTCAGCATTCGGGATTTCACACCCGCTGCCAAAGAATTATTCTCGTTCACCGATACAGATCGCAACCGGAAGCTGCACACCTTTTCAGGCAAGATCGATGGCAGCTGGCTTGACGAGGCAACAGCCACCGCGATGGAATCGGATGCCAGTGTGGAGATTGATCTGATAGGCAATGATGGTTCCACATATCTTACACGTATCATGCCATATATTACCGCAGACAGGGAACGAGACGGTCTGGTTGTCACCTTCGTCAATGTCACCGATTTGACCAAAAGCAATAATGATCTGGCCAACGCACGGACAAAATTGCACGCGCAGGTAGAGGAATTGCAGGAAATTTACCGCATGTCGCCACAGGGCATGGGGATGTTTGACACTCAGAAGAGATATGTCCGCGTTAATCGGCGGCTTGCCGATATAAACGGAGCATCAATCGAATCGCATTACGGATTAACGACCCGCGATATCGTTCCCGGTCTGGCCGATATTATCGAAACCCCGATGGACACTGTGATGGAAACAGGGAAGCCGATACTGGGCCAGATTGTGATAGGGCCGACACCGGCAAATCCAGAAGAAGACCGGGTGTTTGAGGTCGACTGGTTTCCGGTCGCGGTGGAGGGGCATGTTGCATCAATCGGTGTGTGTGTTCGAGATATAACCGAATATCGCGAAACAGAGGAAACCCTGCGCCGTGTGATGCGCGAATTGCAGCACCGTGTGAAAAACATGCTGGCCAATGTCATTGCGCTGGTACGGATCACCAAGCGCGGTAATGCCCCCATCGCCGCGCGGCTCGATACATTGTCGCAGCGCATAGCATCGCTCGCCAAAACGCATGACATTTTAACGCAGGCGAATTGGAAGACTACGTCGATCAGCAACATTCTGGAAACCGAGCTTACCGCTGTCTACGGCAAAGAACGGATCAGGCTGAAAGGGCCGGACGTGCAATGCGGTTCAAAGGCCACATTGGCACTGGCGATGGCTTTCCACGAATTGGCGACCAACGCGGTGAAATATGGCGCGCTGTCACGCGACAAGGGCAAGGTATTGGTAACATGGAAGATACAGGATGAAGGCGACGGCAGACGGCTGCGTATCGAATGGGAGGAATCCGGAGGGCCGGCGGTCTCCGCACCTGGAGAGCAAGGTTTCGGCACGTCGTTGATCGATGCCAACATCTCACGAACGCTGGAAGGGAACCTCTCGCGCGAATTTGAACCATCGGGCTTGATATGTGTAATTGATGTTGCACTGACGCAGATTAAAGACACCAGGGATGACGCTGATGACGAAGAAGAAGGATTGCCGAATCCTTTTCGTTGAGGATGAAGTGCTCGTAGCGATGGAGGCTATGATGATGCTTTCAGACATGGGCTACGACAATGTTGATGACGCCAGCAGTCTGCACACTGCCATGGAACTGGCAGAGACGAGAGAGTATGATCTCGCAATCTGCGATGTGAACCTCGACAGCAAATCCAGTTTTCCCGTAGCGCGCATTTTACAGGATAAGGGATGCCAACTTATCTTTGCCACCGGATACAGCTATGATGAGCAACTGTTCGAAGAATTCGACGCGCTGCTTTTGAAAAAGCCTTACAATGATGCAACGCTGAAGGCATCTATTCAAAAGGTGCTGGCCGCCGCCGACTGAACATTGCGGGCTATGGCGTCACGCTGCCCGTAGTGCCGCGCTTTGCAATGTCAGCTTTCCCCGTCGGTCGCATTGGAGACAATAGCGGGTGCGGTAAACCCGTGCATAATGGTCGACACCAGAATCGTGAAAGCCACCGTCGCCCATAATACGCCAATGCCGGAAATTTGCGTCTGCGTTGCTGCATAGGCGAGGTAGAATATCGATCCCACTCCGCGCACGCCATAAAAGGAGATAACGGCTTTTTCCCGCCATGGTGCGTCATGACCGATCAGGGAAATCGCCCCTGCCGCAGGACGAAGTATAAATATCAGCATCAGTCCGATTAACATCATCGGCCAGGTAATATATTCCCACATTACCGGCAGCGTCGCGCCAAGCAGGATCAGCATCAATGCTGTGATGGATTGCTCGATACTTTCAGAAAAATGGTGCAGCTGTTTGTGATATTCATGCTGCGATTCAATCTGCCGCATCACCAGCCCCATGATGAAGACCGATATGAAGCCATATCCCTCAGCGATTTCGGCCAGCCCATATGTCGCAAAAATTGCCGCCAGCGCCAGCACGCCCAACCCTTGATCGGCCAGCGCATTATCCCGCGGAAATTCAAACAGCAATTTCGATATTGCCCAGCCTGCCACTGCACCGATCAGGAAGCCAACGACTATTTTATAGACGACATAAATGCCCAGCCATTCTCCCATGTTGAAATCACCGGCCAGTATCAGGATACCCAAATACACAAACGGAAAGGCAAGTCCGTCATTCAATCCTGCCTCGCTGGTCAGTGCAAATCGGATAGGATGCTCCCCGCCTTCAAGCGGCGGGCCAACCTGTACATCAGCGGCGAGCACAGGATCGGTCGGCACCAGCACGGCTGCCAGCAGGATCGCCGCGCCCAGCGTAAGCCCGGCGGCTGTGCCAGCGACGGTCAACGCGATCAGGCACAGCGGCATCGCAATTATCAACAGCCGCAATGTCGGTTTCCACACATTTAGATCAGCGAGCTTATCAATCCGGATCGCAGTGCCGAACAATGAAATAATGACCGCTATCTCTGCCGCAATTTTCCACCAGCCCGGCGATGCTGTGGGATCGAAAGTCTCTGGCATTCCCGGCCAGAAACCAAAAGCCAGCAACCCGCCGATCATCAACAATGCAGCCGATGCAGGAGAATAGCGCGCAACGAACCGCGGCAACCAATAGGCGATCAGGATAGCAGCGCCGCATCCGGCCAGTACGAAGTGATAAGGTGACAATGAAAACACGTACGGCCCTGTCCCTTCAATTATTGCCAGTGCTGTGAGGCAAGCCGATATTACGGCTGATTTGCGGAGCGATGCAGGCCGATAAAACGCGCGGCAAGATGTTTGGTTGCTTGGCCGGCCGTATACGCGTGGCAGATGCGCCGCCGCAGCTGCGGTTAGCTGTAATCATCGAACCAGCTGCGATCGATTTCGTCATAGCGATTTTCGAAAGCGCCCAGCCGTTTCAACATCTCCATATCCTTGATCGTCACCAGCATCTTGTCATACGTCACTGCACCTGCTCCGTTCAATTCCTTGAAGGTGCGGCTGACATGTACCGGCGTCAGGCCAACTGCGTCGCCGATTTCCGACTGGGTCAAATGGGTGGGAAACGGATTGCCGACTCTGTTGCCTGTCATTTCCCGCCGATACACAATCTCCAGAAGGAAATTGGCCAGCCGGGTGGTCGCCTGCGTGCGTCCGATTGATACCAGCCGGTCGGTCAGTACGGCATTTTCCAGTGCGGCAAAAGTGTAGAACATCGCGGCAATCCGCGGATGGCTTTTGAAACTTGCGACGATCTGTTGATTGGGTATTCGGTAGATCACGCTGTCGGTGGCTGCGGTCACAGTATGCACGGAATCAGCGAACGGCACATTGGCTGTCCCTACGAAATCGCCAGAGAAATAAATCCGGGTTATCGCCCGCTGCCCGTTATCGACCATACGCGATGCGAATAGCCGTCCCTTTGATAGAAAGCTGAGCATCTGGCTGGACGACATGCCCTCCAGAACCAAATCCTCGCCGCGCGCCAGCTGTATCGAATTGCTTTGCCAGCTTTCGAGGATAGCCCGTTCCTCATCGGAAAGATTCATGATCCAGCGATATTTTTCTACCAGCTTATGCATGTGTGTGCTTACCCCGATCAGATGCCAGATGCTACGAACCTGAAAACTGTGTGTATTCGTAGGAATACCCTTTCAGTAAATTTTACCGTCTGTCATTCTATTAAAGCAGTATAATGCGTCAAATTGCTCGGCCAACTTGCGCCTTCAATACGTAGCTTATGTGATTTGCGCGGTGTCGGTAATGTGATGCGGCAGTGCTGTTGTTGATCGCAGTATGAATTATGCGCGCAAATACCTTGGATGTCATCAGTCGTCAGCGGTATGGTGCAGTCTTTATAGCGTTGGCGCCAGCTGCCGCGATAACCGTTCATTTACAGCCGGATGGGATAAAGCCGGTAGAATTTGCTAAAAACACCTTACTATTCCGGCGCAGCTGATCTAAAGATTAGTGCACGAGCATGAGGTGGCTGCTCAATGATCGCGGGACCGGAACAGCTTTTAGGCTAGGGAGTAATTGCGATCGAATTTTTTGATGAAATGTTGGCCAAGGCCGCTGGAACAGACAACAGCCGGTATCGTGATCCATTTTCGGGATACGGAAATTGGCTCGATGGACAAAGCCCCGAGCGTATTCTGAAAAAATCGGATCAGGCAGAGGCTTTCTTCCGAACAACCGGAATCACTTTCAACGTATATGGTGAGGAAGACGCCGATGAGCGGCTGATCCCCTTTGACGTTATACCGCGCATTATGGCGGCTGCGGAATGGCGCAAACTTTCCCGAGGCATTGAACAACGCGTGCGCGCCATTAATGCGTTTCTGCATGATATATACCACCGGCAGGAAATATTGCGCGCGGGCCGTGTGCCTGCCGAATTGATCGCCAGAAACGAAGCATTCCTGCCGCAGATGGTGGGCGTCAATCCCCCCGGCGGGATTTACACGCATATTGTCGGCACAGATATCGTGCGCACTGGCCCCGGCGAATTTTTCGTTCTTGAAGATAACGCGCGCACACCGTCTGGCGTGTCCTATATGCTCGAAAATCGCGAGACGATGCTGCAGATGTTCCCTGAGCTATTTTCGCGCATTCCGATTGAACAGGTCAGCGATTATCCGGCAAATCTGCAACGTTCGCTTGCCGCATGCGCACCTGACCGCTGCGACGGCCAGCCCGTGGTCGCTGTGCTCACACCCGGCATTCATAATTCGGCCTATTTTGAACATAGCTATCTGGCTGATCAAATGGGGGCCGAGCTGGTCGAGGGGCATGATCTGCGCGTCGTCGACGGCAAGATCGCCATGCGCACGACGCAAGGCTTTACACCGATAGATGTGTTGTATCGCCGCGTGGACGACGAATATCTTGATCCGATGAATTTTAATCCAGATTCGATGCTGGGCGTGCCGGGTATAATGGATGTATATCGTTCAGGCGGCATCACGATTGCCAATGCGCCGGGAACCGGCATCGCCGATGATAAGGCGCTGTACAGCTACATGCCGGATATTGTCGAATTTTACACCGGCGAAAAACCGCTGCTCAATAATGTGCGCACATGGCGGTGCAGCGAGCCGGATCAATTGCAATATGTACTCGATAACCTCAGCGATCTGGTGGTAAAAGAAGTGCATGGCTCCGGCGGTTATGGCATGCTGGTTGGGCCAGCGGCGAGCAAGAAAGAGGTTGAAGATTTCCGGGCCAAGCTGATCGACAACGCGTCCAATTATATCGCGCAGCCGACATTGGCCCTTTCGACCGTGCCGATTTTCACCGAAGAAGGCTTGGCCCCGCGCCATGTCGATCTGCGCCCCTTCGTTCTGGTTGCGCCTGACCGGATTGACATCACCCCCGGCGGATTGACACGCGTGGCGATGACTGAAGGATCGCTCGTGGTGAACAGCAGCCAGGGCGGCGGCACAAAAGATACCTGGGTATTGAAGGAATAGACGATGCTAGGAAAAACAGCAGGCGGCCTGTTCTGGATGTTTCGGTTTCTGGAACGCTGCGAAAACAACACCCGGCTGATTAATGCGGGCTTTCGCATCGCGCTGACACGATCGGCCACGGCGGAATCGGAATGGCAATCCATTCTCACCACCGCAGGCGCGCTTGCGGATTATGACGCAAGATATGATGGGTATCGCTCTGCCGATGTCGTCAACTTCATGCTGCGCGATGCTGATAATCCAGCGAGCATCATCACCACGATGAAGCGCGCGCGCGACAATGCAAGGCTGGTTCGCACTGCGATTACCCGGGAGGTGTGGGAGGCCACAAATGAAGGATGGATCACGCTTAAAAAATTGCTGGCAGCGCCAATTCAGGAGGAGGATCTGCCTGACGCTTTGGTCGCGATCCGCCAGCAATGTGCGCAGGTAAGAGGCGCGGCTCTTGGAACATTGCTGCGTAATGACGGGTATAATTTCGCCCGCCTTGGCACATTTGCAGAACGCGCTGATAACACCGCGCGCATTTTGGACGTGAAATATTATTTGCTGTTGCCGTCTATTGCAAAAACGGGATCGGCGCTGGATGTAATGCAATGGGAAACGATCTTGCGCTCGGTGTCTGCACAGCGCGCCTATCGCTGGCTGAAGGGTTCCAAAACTTCGCCTCAGAATATCGCACAGTTTCTGATACTTCACGAACAAATGCCGCGCTCATTTGTATTTTGCAGCAAAAAAATTACCGATAATCTTGCGTATCTCGATAATGATTACAACAAAAGCCATCAATCTGGCAAAGATGCAAAGCTGCTTTCGGAACGTATTGCGGCACAGGATATTGATCAGATATTCGAACATGGCCTGCATGAATATATTCAGGATTTCATCGCAGATATTGCAGATATCGCGACGCAGATCGAACAGGATTTCAGGTTTCAGGGATAATCATGCAGCTCAGCGTATATCATACCACCACCTATAAATATGACGCGCCGGTCGATTACGGGCTTCAGCAAGTGCGCCTGACGCCGAAAGAGCGCAGCGGGCAGGACACGGTGCAATGGGATTTGACTGTCGAAGGCGGCAAGAAAGAACTGCATTTTTACGATCAGCATAACAATCATGTCGATCTGATCAGCGTGACTGCCGGCAGTCAGCAGGTGATCATTCAATGCAAAGGCATCGTCACGGTAACCGAGGCAACAGGCGTGATTGGCAAGCATCACGGCTTTATGCCGCTGGCTAATTTTCTGCAGGAAACACCGCTAACCAAGCCGGGCCCCAAAAGCGCGGCGTTGATTGCAGAACTCGGCGATGAACCGGCTGACGATATTACGCGGGCACACACGCTGTCGGCTCTAATTGTCAAACATGTGCCCTATATCATCGGGAAGACCGACTCCGATACATCGGCCGAAGGGGCGCTACAAATCGGCGGAGGGGTATGTCAGGACCATGCGCATATCTTTATCACCATCATGCGCGCATTGGGCCATCCGGCGCGGTACGTGTCAGGATATCTGATGATGAATGACCGTGTCGATCAGGATGCAACCCACGCATGGGCAGAGGCGCATTTTGACAATATAGGCTGGGTTGGCTTCGATGTGTCGAACGGCTATTCACCCGACGATCGCTACATACGGATCGCCACGGGAATGGACTATAGCGATGCCAGCCCCGTATCCGGAATGCGGTATGGCAACATGGCGGAAAACATGGTTGTCCAGTTACAGGTTCAACAACAATAAAACTGCGTGAAATTACGCGATCTTAAGGTACATTCAATGACATACTGTATAGGTTTACGGCTCAACAAGGGCTTGGTATTTATGTCGGATACCCGCACGAATGCCGGCGTTGATGATGTCGCGCAGGTGTGCAAATTAAAAACGTGGGAAGTTCCGGGCGAGCGGGTGATTACGTTGCTGTCCGCGGGCAACCTTGCCACGACGCAAGCTGTTGTCAGCATGCTCGATGAACGAACCAAGGCCCCTGAAGACCGCAATCCATCGATTTTGGAAGCGCCTACGATGTTTCAGATCGCCTCGAATATCGGCAACCTCTTGCGCGATGTGGTCAAATCCTACGCAACAGACGGTAAGGAGGCGGCATCAACATTCGGCGCGACATTGATTCTGGGCGGGCAGGTTAAAGGCAGCGAGCCAAAGCTGTTCCTGATCTATCCCGAAGGAAATTTTATCGAGGCAAGCGAAGACAGCCCCTATTTTCAAAGCGGCGAAACAAAATATGGCCGGCCCATTCTGGTCCGCGCCTATAATCCCGAACTGTCGTTTGAAAGTGCGGTGAAATTGATGCTGGTGTCGTTCGATTCGACGATCCGCGCCAATTTGGCGGTCGATCTGCCGCTTGATATTCATGCTTATGAAGCTGACAGTTTTGCCATCAAACACCAGCATCGCATCGAACGCGACGATCCGTATTTTCAGGACATATCGACAAATTGGGGCGAGGCTTTGCGTTCGGCATTTCAGTCGCTCCCCGATTTCAGCTTCGGTAATGACAAATAAGGAAAGTCACGGCGCGGCAGGCAGCGGGGTTGATGAAGCAGAGATTCGCAAGATCGCCCTATTGCTCGCCACGCAAAGAGATCCGGGCAAAACCATCTGCCCGTCCGAGGTTGCACGCGGCACTGGCGCGGCATCATGGCGCGACATGATGCCTGCGGTGCATAGCGTGCTGAATGCCTTGCGCCGCGAGGATCGTATCGTAATCTCACAAAAAGGCGTGCCAGTTACCACCGATGAAAAAATCGGCCCCTACCGTTTTTATCGTAAAGCGTAGCCGACTGCGCGGTGCGAAAAATATCCGTTGGTGCAACCGAACCGCCGCCGATTTGTTACATTGCTATATCCTAAAAATTTTTAAGCGCGACGTCACATGATCGCTTATTCATATACAACGGAGAGATAGCATGGCTGATACCAATCTTGGAAAGAATGGCGAACCTCAACAAAATGCGCGCGGCGATGAGGATACCTTAACGACGCAGCAAGGCATGCCGGTTGCCGATAATCAAAACAGCCTGAAAAGCCATGCGCGCGGCGCAACGATGCTGGAAGACCAGATCATGCGCGAGAAGATTTTCCATTTCGATCATGAGCGGATCCCCGAACGCGTCGTTCATGCACGCGGCTATGGCGTCAAAGGATATTTCGAACTTACCAAAGCGATCCCTGAACTGTCTTCAGCTGATATTTTCCAGCGCGAGGGGGAAAAGACACCTTTGTTCTGCCGATTTTCCACGGTTGCCGGATCAAAGGGCTCCCCCGATGTGGCACGCGACGTGCGCGGCTTTGCGGTTAAATTCTACACGCAAGAAGGAAACTGGGATCTGGTCGGGAACAATATTCCGGTATTCTTCATTCAGGATGCGATTAAATTTCCTGATCTTATTCATTCGGTAAAACCGGCGCCCGATCGCGGATTTCCGCAAGCGCAAAGCGCGCATGACAATTTCTGGGACTTTATCTCGTTAAGTCCGGAATCGATGCATATGATTATGTGGGTCATGTCCGGCAGAGCCATTCCGCGTTCGCTGCGCTTTATGGAAGGCTTCGGCGTTCACACATTCCGTCTCGTCAATTCTGACGGCAAATCGCATTATGTGAAGTTTCATTGGAAACCGAAACAAGGCCTGCAATCTGTTGTGTGGAATGAGGCGCTTAAAATCAACGGCATGGACCCGGATTTCCATCGCCGCGATATGTGGGACGCGGTGGATGCTGGCGACTATCCAGAATGGGAACTGGGCATTCAGGTTTTCGACGATAATTTCGCCGATGAATTTCCGTTTGATATCCTCGATTCAACCAAACTGATTCCAGAAGAAGACGTACCGGTGCAGATTATCGGCCGGATGGTTCTTGACGATAATGTAGATAATTTCTTCGCCGAAACCGAACAGGTCGCGTTTTGCACGCAGAATATCGTGCCGGGTATCGACTTTACAAACGATCCTCTGCTTCAGGGCCGTAATTTTTCCTATCTGGATACGCAGTTGAAACGGTTGGGCAGTCCAAACTTTACGCATATTCCCGTCAACGCGCCAAAATGCCCGGTGCATAATTACCAGCAGGATGGGCATATGGCGATGCAGAACCCCACCGGGCGGATCAACTATGAACCCAACAGCGCCGATCTGGGCGAGGGACCAAGGCAAAATCCTGATAAGGGATTTACCAGTTTCCCCGACGAGACGGATGGCACAAAGCAGCGCGTGCGTTCCGAAAGCTTTGCCGATCATTACAGCCAGGCAAGCCAGTTTTACCGGAGCCAGACCGAACTGGAACAAAAACAAATCGCCGATGCAATCACGTTTGAATTGTCCAAGGTTGAAAAGGCCGAGATACGCGAACGCACTGTCGGCCATTTGCGCCTGATCGCCGATGATCTGGCACAGAATGTTAGCGACGGGATCGGCCTTGAAAGCCTGCCGGACAAAGCAAAACCGGCGCGTAAGCCGATCAATGATCTGCCGACCTCTGACGCGTTAAGCATTATGAAGAACGGGCCAGACAGTTTCGCGGGCCGCAAGCTTGGCATATTTACTGCCGATGATGCCGATGCCGATATCGTCAATGCGCTCATTAAAGCGGCGAAGGATGAAGGCGCGCAATATGAAATCATCGCGCCGCAAATAGGCGGCGTGACGCTTTCGGACGGCAAAAAAATGGACGCCGATGAGAAGATCGATGGCGGGCCATCGGTGGTATATGACGCCGTTGCTATTATCCTTGCAAAGGATGCTGCAAAAGAAATGGCGGCGCTTAAACCTGCCAAGGATTTTGTCAGCGATGCGTTGGCCCACGGCAAATTCATTGCCCATAATGCAGACGCAATGCCCCTGTTTGAAGCGGCAGGTGTTGCGGGCGATCTGGACGACGGCGTCATTGAACTCGGACAGAAACCGGACGCCAAAGCCTTTATCGAACAGTGCAGAAACATGCGGTTCTGGGACCGGCTCTAGCGCCTGTGCCGGTTATGCGCGTCGTGTGACACGGGTTATTTCCCATTTATGGGTGCGCGCTATGCGAGAGGATCGAACAGCAAACGGAAGCTGCATCGTAAAATTCCAGTGCAGCTTCCGCTGATATTGCCGGGCGTCGGAAAATTGCGTGTGATGGTGACACAAAATTATGACACCGCGCGGAGAGAGAAGATGGTTGAGTTGCAGAGCCAAACTCCGCATTTCGATGGCCGTCAGATAATACAGAAATTCCGAAATCACTATCGCTGAATAGCGTTCGGGCGGAAAGCGAGATGGCACCGCATGCTGAAATACCGTTGCGCCGCGAATGCCCGCCAACCGCTGCTGCGTTAACTTGACCGCGGCGTGAGAGAAATCAACCGCGTGAAATTTTCTGCTGGCCTTGGCGAGCGCGGCACTATGGCCACCCGCCCCGCATCCTATCTCCAATACAGCGCCAGATTGGCCATTCGGCAACGAACGCAAAATTATATGCAGCTTGCGTTGCTCATCCCTGTTGGTCAGCGTACCCCACGGGTCGCTGCTCGCGGTGAATTTTCGTTCGAACGCATTCTCCCGTTGATCGATATTCATCACTCCTGCCTGAAGCCCTCGGCCGGGTTTGAGAAGCGATACAGATCGAAGCGGTTGATGGAAAAACCATCGGGGTCATCCGTGATCGCGCCTGTTTGCGATCGATACATCTCAATCGCTTTGCGTTTTTGAAGCCTTGCTATCCTGACGGTGATCGTCGGCGCTCTGCCGCGTTTGGCGAGAGGGAATTGCGGCCAGACCATATACGCAAAATATCGCGGGCGGGCTTTGAAAGCACGTTTCCAATAGCGGTAAACTGCGCAGTGATCCGGATGCGCCTCGGCGGCGCTTGGCCCGAAAACCGCGTCCACGCTAAAATGTTTTTGAAAGTGCCGGCGCAGATGCTGCATGTGTTTCCGCGTTAAATCGCCCATGCCGCCATCGGGTAAATTCAAAAAAGTGATGTGCGATTTGGAAACGCCGGCGAGCTGCATAACCCGCTCCGTCTCGCGTTGCCGCATTTTTATGAGCCGCGCTTTGGGGAACCGGTTACTGCTGCGATGCGAAGCAGCACCGTTCGTGACAACGATCACCCGAACGCTGACACCGCGCCGCCGTAACTGCGTGATCAGCGCGAAGCATCCTATCGTTTCGTCATCGGGATGCGGTGCCAGAACCACGACAGATTTAAATGAGGCGAAAGCGTTTGGCAGCATACGTTAATCGGCTGGCCTGATGATCTGCGCTGCGGCCGCCTCTCCCACTGCATCGCGCGCGCCATCGGGGTTCGGTTGGCGGACATATACAGACAGATCCGTCAATCTGCGCGATACCGGATTTGCGGCCATCCACCCTTCCAATCCGATGCTGCGCGGCGCGAGATCAAGCATTTCAAAAATACTGTTCTCGGTTGCGATCCGGGCGGATGCAACCGCGGCCAGAACGTCTTTCTCGCCCGATCCGTCGAAATATGCAGCTGCGGCAATCGTGGCCAGATATGCCGAACGAGCGGCCACAAAGGATTGGGCGAGCCGATGTTTTTGATGCGGATGGTCAGTACGTTTTCGCGAACGCAGCTCTGCGGCGATCATCTCGTAAAGGCCAAGATTGCCGCCGCACAGGGCAGCGACAAAGCGTATCGCCCCGGAAAAGAAGAACGGCTGCAGCTGATAATCACCGGGCTTTCCAAAGGATACGGTGAATTGTTGTGTGTCCGCGCACCATGTTACATCACCCGATTCCGTGCGCTTCATCCCCAGCGGATCCCACGCGCCCAACGACACGGATACACCGGCCGTGTTAATTTCGGCGAGATACATTTGCGTAATATCAGGAGCGTTAGCATCGGTCGTCACGATAGCATGCGATACAAAATTGGCGCCCGATGCGTATTTCTTGGTGCCGGCAAGCTGCCCTGCCTCCACCCGTAACGGGTCGTCAGCCGCATCTGCATTCCAAACCCCGATGAGAAAGCCGGGGTCGCGGGCCAGCCGCTTCACGTCACGTCGAAAGCCCGCCGATCCGTATTTGCGTATCAGTTGTAGCGCATTTATATGCCCTTCGATAATACGCGCAATGCCCAGATCAACCATGCCAACAGCTATCAGCAACTGCAAAATCTGCAGGACGTTCTGCTCGCTATCGAATTTTTCTAAATCAATGTCTTCCTTGGCAATGATGGCAAGCGCCGCGCGGCATTGGTCAGGAAACAACCGATGCTTTAATGCCGGTTCCAGTAATGTTTGCCACGCATAAACATCGATCATGCCGCCGCCGCCATCTCAGTTTCGATGTCGCGAAGAATTGCCATCGCTTTTGAAATTTCAACTCTTTTCGCCACGGGATCGCGATCAGGAACGGTAAGCTGCACAAACGCATCGGCGGATCTCGCCATAGCCGCCTTCGCCCGAAGCGCAGCGGATTTCGGTGCAATCGCGCCGATAAATTTGGCGATCCCGGGCTGGTCCCCTTCCTGCCACGCCCGGCGCGCCTCTGCCTGCCGCCGGTATTTTGCCGCTGCTGCCAAAGGACACATTACCATAACCTTGCGCTTCTGGGTCGCTTCTTTGCTGTTTCCAACCAGAGCATCGGCCAAACCATGCGTCGCTCTGCCAATCAACCGTGCAGAGGTCTCGACAGCAATTTCAGGATCGCAGCGAATTTTATATCCCGCCAATCGGGCAGCATGGACGAAAGCCTCATCCTCACCGCTCACCCGCAACAGGCTGGACCGCAATTCGGGATAGACTGCGGCGTGAAATGCAAGGCTGGCACCGCCGATATACCGGTGGCTGGGATAAGGATCATAGCTGATGGGATCAATCTCACAGCGCAGGCGGTGTAGCTTGTTCCAGTAGGATTCCAATTGCGCGCGGCGGGGGGCCACATTCTCCACATCGGCAAGCCGGGCCCACCCCGCCGCCACATGGGCCGTGCGCAAAGCAGCCACATTGCGCTTCACCCAATCCGGCGCGACTATACTGTCGGCATCGGTTGTCGCGATGATCGTACGTGCGGGTTCGGTGCAGAGATGATAGCACAGATCAAGCGCTGCCTGCCGCGCCCTTCCGGCATGCGGTTTCGCGGACCGGGACTGTTCGGCAATATGCAACCTTACACTGGGAAACGCTTGCTGGTATCTCTTGGCAAGAACCAGCCCTGCATCTTCACACCCGTCGAACAGCAGTATGATATCAATCGTCCATTGCGCGGATTGCTGATGCCGGAGGGCGTCCAGACATGCGAAAAGCAATGCCTCCTCATCTCGCACCGGAATGCCCACAATCACGGATGATGGGGTAAATATCATAAACCGGGGTTATCCTTCCCTATTGCCTGCAAGCGTAATTACCTAAGATGTCGGCACGCAGTTGCGCGATTGCGTAAAGCGGATTTTCATCCAGTCTGTTGCGGTCTGCCGCCGACATTATTCAAAATTTGTGGGTTATCCGGCCGTTCGCTGTTATCGGCGACGACGCTGAAACTTGCATCGGTTTCCAAAATCACCCATTTGGCCTGCTTCAATTCATGCAGCCCGTTTTCGCGCAAGGCAGCCATCACCTCATCCGCGCTCACACGTTCTGATGTCATATTGCTTTGGATGAACGCGCCATCGGTGACCAGCAATGCCGGCTGGGCTTTCACCAAATGGCGCAGCCCCTCACTGCGTATCACCAGCCATGTCATAATCCATTGCAGGAAAACCAGCCAGCTGGCCGCAACCATCGCATCGACGACAGATACCTCTTTCAGCAATATGCCCGAGCTGATCAGACCGCCGAGTGCAACCGTGATGATCCAATCAAAATTGTTCATCTGCGATGTTGTGCGCTTGCCGGATATCCGAACAAGAATGATCACGCCGATATAAACGGCCAATCCCGATAGCAGAATACTCTGAACGCGATCCCAGCTGTTGAACCATGTGGCAATTTCGGTATCCACAATGGTTCCTTCGCTCTGTGTGTTCGCGGGATTATGCGACAATTGCACATATACGACCCAGTACATCGCGGCCGCCATTACCTATGTTATGATTTGCGTTTGGTTTATCCGGGCGATGCGCCTTTGCGTCATCTGCAAAACATCGGCCAGCGCAGGCGCGACCACAGCCTATCGAAGAGCAATGATGCACCAAACTGTCTGGTGCCCGGTGCAGCCGGCAGCGAACTGGTCTCGGCGCGCTGGCGATCCCAAGCTTTTGGCGGCATTAATGCTTTGGCTGGAGCCACTACAGCTGCCATCTCTGCTTCTGATCTCGAGCGGACTGGGGCTGCTGCTAGCAGTCGTTGGCGTGCGGAGTGGGCAAGGGTTGGCTACTATACGAATTCCATTCGGCGCCTGCATGGCAACTGCCGCATGGGTTTTGTTCCTAGTATACATTTCTTAAACGGCACAACTTGTCGCTCTGCTGTTAGCTTGAAACGCCCTCTAAGCTGACATCTGGCCGCAAGGTGCAACATATCTGTATTTGATCCCCCCGGTAAGGGCCATCGTTACAAATGCAAGCGTTAATAACACGTGGCTAACTCTCCCTAAACAATTTTAAGGGGCTTCAATACGATGTATTTTTATGATTCTGTGACAGAAAAACAGGCAAGCGAATTTTTACTTACTTCTGCAATATGCGCGGTTATAGTTGTCGCGGCAGGAGGAATGGCACACGCAGAAGATTAATCTTCAGATACATCTGAAGGCAATGTGATCGTCGTGACAGGTTCGAGCGTTTAGGCGGCTAGCTTGCGGTATTGCAAGCGCCAACCTATTCCATATAAGTAATTGTTATATAAAAGAAAACTGTCTGGTGCGGCCAAGAAGACTCGAACTTCCACGGGCTTGCGCCCACAACGACCTCAACGTTGCGCGTCTACCAATTCCGCCATGGCCGCATTTGCCTGACAAGTAGCGGCGGCGGATTAGCAAAGCGGCTGCAATGGCGCAACTTCTATATGCGCGATAATACTGCACTGCCGGACTGTCGCAATTCGGGGCGATGCGCTCATGCTGCAATCATTACCCTCAAAAACATTCTGTTTGCGCCAAAATGTTCGATAATAAGACTTGTTGGCGAGGTTACATCTCTGGTTAAGCATACCGGGTGATAGTTGCTTTACCATTATTGTTGGCCGCTGCCGCGCCGCATGCTGCCGATGATCGGCCACGCGCGCGTATTGCGGCGGGGGCAATCCTTGTGGCGGCGCAGCGTATTGTTTTTACCCACAGTGATCGCGATGCCACAGGAACAGCACCCGCTGCGTCACCGCAGGATCGGCAGCGCAGTGCTACGCAAACGCAGATACTTATCGAATTTCACTGACAGCGCACATGACGGCCGCATGCACAGCCGCGGCGCGCAGGATCAATCGTTACTGAGCACCCAGCTTGCGCTGATTTTGGCAGATGCCATCGGAACGTCGAGCCGCGCTTCGCTGAACTCCAGCTTCCCGCCAGCGCCCAATTCGCGTTCTTTCGGCTTTAGTTTCCAGCTATATACCGGACGCCCGCCCGCATCTTTCAGCGTGATCAGCATATCAGGCACATCCTGGCTCAAACTTGTCGGGTTCACGATCGTTCCGCTCGCAATATAGAAAGGCGTGCCATCGTCGCGTTCCGATAGATCATTGTTATGCAGCACAATTTTCAGGTCTGGCTCGTCTGCCCCGGATGCAAAACTTCCCTGCGGCAAACCGAAATACGCAATCGCGATGCCAACCAGCAAAACAAATCCGGCAAAACCAGCGGCAGCCATCGTCCAAAGCTTTGCCGGGTTACGCCGCGGCTTGAACGGTGGTTCATGGGCGAACTGGCTCTGTTCGGGTTCGGGCGCGATATGCACCACAGGCTCGTCCTGTTCAGGTGGCGCAGGCGTTTGCGCAACGGATGGTGCAGGAGGCGCAGGAGGCGCAGCTGCGTTGCCATCGTCCGATTTTTCGGACGCCGATGTCGATGTCGATGTTGATGCGATGCCGCCGGCGGGTATCTCGCTGTCCGCATCGATGGCAGCAGCTGACGGCTTTCTGGCTTGCTCGACCGCTTCATCAAATGCTGCAAAGCCCTGTTGTTCCGGCGGTTTGGGCGGGGACGGCTCGTTAACTGCTACAGGCGCATCATCTGCCGGTGCGGGCGTATCGGCATCTGCGCTGGCCGGTGCTGCCACCTTTGGTGCAGGCGGCGCATCAGCAATTGCCGGGGCCTGATGCCAGCTATGTTTGCAATTTGCACACCGCACCTGCCGTCCATCGCCGGTGATCGCGGCATCGGGAACGACATAACGCGTGTTACAGGACGGACAGACCAGAAGCATGTTTGCAGCATAAACATCAGCCGCGCTTTGTTGGCAAGCCCATTGCAAAAAATTGCTGTGGAGCGCACCGCCGAAGCGGCATTTTGCCTGCTGCCCCGGTTATGCCGCGAATAAAGATGCAGGCGCGCTGCTTTCAGACGGCACCAACTATGGTTAAATTCACGATAATCATTTGGCCATTGCGCCATTAATATGCCAATTGGAAAGCGATTATGCAGAGCGTGGTGGAATTTGATAATGTTGGCCTGCGCTATGGCACAGGCAGCGAGACGCTGTCGGATGTGAGTTTTACTCTATATCCCGGAAGTTTCTACTTCCTGACCGGCGCGTCGGGCGCTGGAAAGACATCGCTTTTGAAACTGCTATATCTGGCCCACCGGCCCAGCCGCGGGTCTATTCGCATGTTTGGCAATGATGCTGTCACGCTATCGCGCGAACGGCTGCCGGGTTTCCGCCGCAGGATCGGCGTCGTGTTTCAGGATTTCCGTCTGGTGCAGCATCTTTCCGCGCGCGATAATATCGCGCTGCCGCTGCGCATTGCAGGGATACAGGAGAAGGATCTGGCTGGCCCGGTGAAGGAAATGCTGAACTGGATCGGGCTGAGCGAACGTGCAGACGCGCGCCCGGCGACGCTTTCCGGCGGGGAGCAGCAGCGTGTGGCCATCGCCCGCGCCGTCATCGGCAGGCCCGAAATTCTGGTGGCCGATGAACCGACCGGCAATGTCGATCCTGAAATGGCCCGCCGCTTGCTGCAATTGTTTGCCGCGTTGAATAAGCTGGGCACCACTATCGTCGTCGCCACGCATGACATCCACCTGATTAACGAGATTGAGGATACGCAGATGATGCGGCTGGACAAGGGCCGCCTTTCCGATCCAACCGGGTCGCTGAGAAATCCGCCTAAACCTCTGGTGCTGAAAAGCTAGGGCCGGCAATATCATGCTACTGGATTTCGCTCTTCCCGAACATGAAAGAAAGCTGATACCCGAAGGCCGGGTATCGGGCAGCATGCCGTGGGTGATCGCGATAATGACATTCCTGACGGTGCTGGCGGCATCCGCAGGGTTGATCATGCTAAACGCCACGCAGCAGGGCAGCGACGATATCGCCCGGCAAGTAACGGTTCAGATTGTGGAGCCTGATCCGGCAGCGCGCAACGCCCAGCGCGACCGGCTGGCCGAGATGCTGAAGCGTGATGATGGCGTATCACAGGCCGAAATTGTGCCCGACGCCGAAATCCGTGAATTGCTGATCCCGTGGCTGGGCGAAGATATTGAAGAGGCGAATATTCCGGTGCCGTCGCTGATAGACGTGACATTGCGGGAAAGCGCGGATGCGGCCAAGCTGGACGCTTTGGCGGCGAAGATCCGTCCAATCTCGCCATCGGCGAAGCTGGACAGTCAGGCAAACTGGATCGCGCCCTTCTTCGCGTTGATGAACAGCCTGCTGATGCTGACGGGCGGGATATTGCTGCTGCTGCTGCTGGCCACGTCTGCCACGGTTATGTTGGCGGTGCGCAGCGCGCTTAACACGCATAAGGAAACGCTGGGCATCATGCATATGCTGGGCGGAACCGACGTGCAGGCTGCGCGGCTTTTTCAGCGGCGCATGGCGCTCGATGCGTTGCTGGGTGCAGTGGTCGGTTTTGTGCTGGCGGCGGTAATCATCTGGATATTGTCGTTCCAGTTCAGCGCGGCGGGATCGGGCCTGCTGACAGGTGCATCAATGCCGTGGTATGGATGGATCATCATTGCGCTGATCCCGCTGGGTGTGATGGGACTGGCAATGCTGATCGCGCGGCGCACGGCGCTATCGGCGCTTAGGAATATTACATGATAAAACGCCTCGCCGCAGCGGTGCTTATTGCATGGGCGCTTGGCTTTGCGTTGTTCGCTGTGTTCCTGCCGCAGCCTGCACCATTGGCGCAAAGCGACGGGGCTGTCGTGCTGACAGGCGGGGCAAAACGTATCGATCGCGGGCTGGAAACGATTGAATCGGGCAATACGGAAAGGCTGCTGATATCGGGGGTGGACCGCGACGTTCGGCCGTCCGAACTGGCGGCGGAATATGGCCGTAGCACAATGGATTTCGAACGCACTATCGATCTGGGTTTTCAGTCGGTCGACACCAGATCGAACGCGTTGGAAACGGCGCGCTGGGTGGAACGCAACAATGTAAAAAGCCTGCGATTGATAACGCATGACTGGCATATGCGCCGGGCGCGGCTGGAACTGGACCAGACAGTGGACAGCGATGTTAAAATCATAAATGACGCGGTGATGACCTCACCATCCCTGTCGGTATTATTTCGCGAATATAACAAGTTCTGGCTCCGCTGGATTGCGGCATTGCTGGGTATCTGATAGCCACCGGCGCATGATCATTGCAGCGATCCGTTCGGCAATTTTCTCTCTGGTGTTCTACATCGGCTCTCTGCCGCTCGTCCTCTATGCCTTCATCACGATATGGATTTCGCAGGATGCTCTTGTGTGGTCATCCAAACTATGGAGCCGGTATCACTATTTCTGCTGCCGCATATTATTAGGGCTGCGCATCAATGTGGAGGGGCAGCTATCCGATCAGCCTGTGCTATATGCGATCAAGCATGAGAGCATGTTCGAGACGCTCGATATTCCGCGCTTCTTTACGCATCCGATCATTATCGCGAAGAAACAGCTATTCTCGATACCCTTCTGGGGCAGGGCCGCGATTGCATATGGCATGATCCCGATTGACCGCGATGGCGGCGCACGGGCGCTGCGCACAATGCTGACAATGGCAAAGGCGGCGTTGGCGAATGGCAAGCCGATCATAATTTTTCCCGAAGGCACCCGCGTTCCCCATGGCGAAAGCCCACCGCTGCAATCGGGATTTGCCGGGCTGTATAAAATGCTGAAAGTGCCTGTGGTGCCGATGGCGGTAGACAGCGGACGGCTATCCCCGAAACGTCACCGTTTCTGGCGCAGCGGAACGATTACCTACCGGATCGGTGAGCCGATTCCGCCGGGCCTTTCCCGTGCGGAAATCGAGGAGCGGGTGCACAGCGCGATCAACGCGCTAAATGGAAATGCCGCGATTAATGCGCTCAACGAAGATGCCGCGATCAACGCGCTAAACAAAGATGCCACGATCAAAGACCCGGACGATAAACCCGGTGATAGCGGATAACATCAGTCAGCCCCGGTGCAACACATCTGCCACCGCACGGATTGATTCGGGATGCGAAACGAACGCCATATGGGTGCAGTCCAGCTCGATAAATTCATCCGCCTCACCCTGTTTGCCGCGCGCGGCAGCCGGGGCGACCACGCCATCACGTTTTGACCAGAAAGCAATCGTAGGCACGGGCGGCTTTTGTTGCAAATCCGCTGTAATAGGCGGATCATCAACCAGATGCCCTGCGACAAATTCATACATCCGCCACGCATTATTGTTGTGAAGGTCGCCTGAAAACGGGCTACCCAGCGTAATGACCTTGGCCACCCTTTGTGGTTCGGCCTTGCTATATTCGCGCGCGATCAATCCGCCCAGGCTCCAGCCGACAATGTTGATCGGCGCGTCGGTACCTGCATCGGCCTGAATGGTGCGCACCCGGCAATCGACGTCTTCCAGTATGTCTTCGGTAACACCGCGATTGCGGCCCAATGCCCAGCCATAGGCCGGCAGGCCCGCCGCATTGAAAGATCGCCGCATCCGTGCGGTGGCAGCATCATCGGCCATAAAACCCGGTACGATCAACGTGGGTTTCAGTGTGGAAGGATCAGGCAACCGCGGCACCGAAACGGTTGAGCCAAACCGCGCAAGATAGCGCATGACGCCGAAGGAACCGATCTCACGCGCCAGTTTCAGCGGCCCGGGCGCGCGTGCGTCATTCAACGGCGCAGCGTATCCTGAGCCGGTTGGGGGGCCGGTTCGCGGGCCGGGCGCGCGGATGGCACGGGCAATGCGTCGCTAGGCGCAACCAACACCGGGCTGGCCACGGGTGCAGCGAGGGCCGCCCTTTCAATCCGGTCAATCGCGTCCTTTGCATTCACAAGCCGCCCGGCAGATACCAGCCACGCAGTCGAAGCGGCATTGGGCGGCAGCTTGCTGATCTTTGCGACTGCACTTTTCACATCGCCGTTTGCGATATTTTCCTGCGCGATCTGCAGAATATGCGCTGGTGAAGCTGATGGTTCGCCGCGTTGGCGCAATTGGAACAGCTCGCCCAGTTCCAGCTGGATCCGGTCCCACAGGCTGGTATCACTGCTCCGCCCGATGATGGCGTCGCTGTTCCGCGTCAAATCATCGCGCAGTTCGCTGGCGGTAACCGGCGCGTTGGCCAGTTTCTGAATGGCATCGACGGCCTTTGGAAACTGATCACCAAACCGTTCGGACAGCCTTTCTTCCAACAGCTCCAGCGACGTACCGCTGTCAATCGCGCGCCGCACCCGCAGCGCAGTTGCCACACCGCCGGAACGCGATGAAAAGGCAATCGCCGGGCCGTCACTCGCCCCGGTCTGATCAATACGCGCCACCCTTTTTTCTAGCTCCTCGACCTTTGCCGCTACATCGGCATTCGGCGCAGGCGTATTGGCGCTGTCCAGCATGGAAGATATATCGGGATTGGGGGCCGCTGCCGGTCGGGCTTGCGCAGATGATTGCTGCGATGGTGAGGATTGCGAGGATAGCGGCATCAGATCAAAACGCGACACCAGCCATCCGGCAAATACCAGCCCGCCGATAAGCACGAGCAACGCCACTGCCACCACGCCTTTCCAGCCCAGCCCGTGCCGAATTTGCACTCTGCCGCTTCCTGCCGTGCTGCTATCTGGCGCGCTGCTGTCTGCTATCCCGGTATCTGCCATCATATCTGCTTCCTGACCGTTATGTGGGTTATGTAGCGAGGCTTTGCGTTGCCAGCAACAAGGCTTGCTCATTCGGTGAATCGGCGATGGCAACGGTGCGCCATCCTGCGCCAGCGGCGTTGGCGATCTCGGGCGATAGTGCAGCGATTGCGATACCTTCCCGGTCGCAATTATTCTCGCCAACCAATGCCGCGAAATACCGTGCAGCGCGGGGCGAGTAGAGCAACACCGCATCCGCATGGCCCACCCGCCGGGCAAAATCATGCGGCGCGGGCAATTCGCGCGATTCGTAAACAATCTCGCGCGCGGCAATCAACACTTCATCGGGAGCAGCAGCAGTGCGGTGCTTGCCTGCGAGCCATAGCAGCCTGCCAAATCCGCATTTTTTCGCCGCCGCCAGCAGACTTGCCTTATCCGCGTTTCCCGTGATCGCAATGTCGAATCCTGCGCCGCGCGCCGCGCGTGCCGCCTGCGCGCCCACCACCAGAACCGGCAAATCTGAAAGCCCCGCCAGCTGGTCCCCCGCATGATGCACCGCGTTGGCACTGGTGATCAGCAACGCATCGAACATAAGCGGATCGGGCAGCGCCCAGCACACGGGCGCTACAGCGAACAGCGGCATGATGTCCGCTGCCATTCCGGCGGCGCTGGCGGCGATGGCGCTGCGCCGCGCGGCGGGATCGGGCCGAATGATCAGCAGCTTCATACCGCGAACAGCCCCCTGACCGCATCGGGCGCATCGGCCAGCATCTGTTTCGCGAGCTGCGCAGGTGCATCTATATCCCCCGGCGCCAATGGGATCTGACCGATCTGCCGCGCGGTGCCATCGGTTGCATACAGCTCCGCCGATAGCAGCAGCCGGCCGGGTTTCGCGTTCGGTGCATAGTTGACCGAGCCATCTACGGCCCGTGCATATGCTGCAACAGGCGAATGACAATCGCCGCCGATAGCCTCCAGAAAGCGGCGTTCCGCCATCACGGCATCGGCAGTCGGCGCATGGTTTACCAGCGCAAGCAATGCCGCGATACCATCGCGCTCCGCCAGGCAATCAATGCCGACGGCGCCTTGCGATGCAGCAGGCAATAACGAAACGGTATGGCCTGTTTGCCCCAAGCCCAGCCGGTCCAGCCCGGCAGCGGCCAGCAGCGTTGCATCAGCCTCACCGCTTTTTATCTTGGCAATCCGTGTTGCCACATTTCCGCGCAGCGCCGCGATGGTAACATCAGGGCGCAGATACAGCAGCTGGGCCGCACGGCGCGGGCTGGACGTGCCGACCACCGCGCCTTGCGGCAATGCTTTGATCGAAGGCGCACCGATCAGGCGATCACGGGTATCCGCGCGCGGCAGCATAGCGCGCACTTGAAATGCAGCAGACCGTATCGTCTCGACATCCTTCATCGAATGCACAGCGACGTCTATTTCGCGATCGGCGAGCGCGCGTTCAAGCTCCTTTGTCCAAAGCGCCTTCCCGCCGATTTCTGCCAGCGGCCTGTCCTGCACCTTGTCTCCGCCTGAAAGCATAGGCACCAGCTGCATGGCATCGCGGGGCAATCCATGCGCGCTGCAAATGGCATCAGCCACCATCTGCGCCTGTGCCAAAGCCAACGGAGATTGACGCGTGCCGATCCGCAGCGGATTTTTGGCCGAGGGAAAACCGGCGGCCGATCGGGGCGAAGCGTTGCTGGCAGTCATCGCTCTTGTCCATAGCGAGCGGGCTGCCTATGGCAAAGCATCAATGACGGTTATTCTCGGCCTTGAATCGAGCTGCGACGAAACTGCAGCAGCAGTGGTGACTTCGCAGCGCGAAATCCTGTCGCATGCGCTCGCCGGTCAGGAGGACCACCACCGTGCTTTTGGCGGCGTCGTGCCTGAAATTGCTGCCCGCGCGCATGCAGAAATGATGACGCCTCTGGTGCGCACGGCGCTGCGCGATGCGGGCAAGACGCTGAACGATGTGGATGCTGTTGCCGCGACCGCGGGCCCCGGATTGATCGGCGGGGTGATGGTCGGGCTGGTGACAGCAAAGGCGATGGCGATGGCCGCGGATAAGCCGTTGATAGCAGTCAACCATCTGGAAGGACATGCGCTGTCGGCGCGGCTGATTGATGCCGATCTGGAATTTCCCTATCTTCTGTTGCTGGTATCGGGCGGGCATTGCCAGCTGCTGCGCGTGAACAATGTCGGCGATTATACCCGGCTTGGCACCACGATAGATGATGCAGTGGGCGAGGCATTTGACAAAAGCGCAAAGATATTAGGGCTGGGCTTTCCCGGTGGCCCTGCGCTGGAACAATCAGCGCGCAGCGGCGATGCGGATGCCGTGCCGCTGCCCCGCCCGTTAAAGGGAGCCGATGAGCCGCATTTCTCTTTCGCTGGCCTGAAAAGCGCAGTCGTGCGTGCAGCGCAGAGCGGGTCTTTCCGCGTGCCGGACATCGCTGCATCGTTTCAGCTGGCGGTTACCGATTGCCTTGAAGATCGGCTGCGCTACAGCCTTGACCGGATGGATGCGCCTCCCGCTGCGCTTGTGGTGGCAGGCGGCGTTGCGGCCAATCAGGCTGTCCGCAATATGCTTCAGCGGTTGGCGGGCGAATATGAAATGCGCTTTGTCGCGCCGCCATTATGGCTATGCACCGATAATGCTGCGATGATCGCATGGGCGGGCGCGGAACGGTTTGCTGCCGGGTTGAGCGATCCGCTGGATTTCCCCGCGCGCCCGCGTTGGCCGCTTGATCCCGGCGCAGAAATAGTGCGCGGAGCAGGAGTAAAGGCATGAGCGATCCGAACACCAATCTAAACAGCGACACCCGCATAGGGCCGATTGGCGTCGTGGGCGCAGGTGCATGGGGCACCGCGCTGGCCGAGGTTATGGCAGCAGCGCAGGGCGAAACGCTGATCTGGGCGCGTGAAGATGACGTAGTGGCCAGCATCAACGATAGTCAGGAGAACAGCGTTTTTCTGAAAGGCCAGAAACTTTCGTCCCGGATAACAGCGACGGGCAGTATTGCCGAAATGGCCGCATGCCGCGCGCTGCTGCTGGTCACGCCAGCACAGCATCTGCGCGCAGCATTACAGTCTTTGCCCGAAACGAACGCGCCGCTTCTGATCTGTTCAAAAGGCATCGAGGCAGGCAGCATGGCCATCCTTTCCGAAGTGGCGGCAGAATGTCGCCCCGATAATCTGCTCGCGGTATTGTCAGGTCCAACCTTTGCGCATGAGGTAGCGGCGCATAAGCCAACCGCCATCACCTTCGCCTGCGCCGACGAAGCGCGCGGCCGGGGATTGGCGAAGATCGTATCAACCCCGTTTTTCCGCCCCTATTGGACCGATGATGTTATCGGCGCGGAAATCGGCGGAGCGGTGAAGAATGTGCTGGCAATAGGGTGCGGCGTTGTGGACGGGGCCGGGCTGGGGCTGAATGCCCGTGCTGCGTTGATCGCACGCGGCTTTGCAGAGATGCAGCGATATGGGCTGGCGCGCGGCGCGCGGGCCGAAACACTTGCCGGGCTGTCGGGGTTGGGTGATCTGGTGCTGACCTGTAACAGCGAAAACAGCCGAAACTTCTCTCTGGGGCGCGGGTTGGGGCGCGGGGCGAGTGCAGCCGAATTGCTGGCCGACCGAAAGACAGTGGCGGAAGGCGCGCATACCGCGCCCGTTCTGCAGAAATCGGCGATGGCGCTGGGCGTTGAAATGCCGATAGTCGATGCCGTATGCCAGCTGCTGGCAGGCGAAGCGGCCGTATCGCAGATCGTCGCCAATCTGCTGGCCCGTCCGTTAAAGGCAGAGGGATAGTTGACCATCAGCGCTCCGGATTCGACCGACGATATTCAGGCGCTAGCAAAGGGCGGGCGCACCAATGTGTTCGGATTCCTGTTGCGGCTGGCCGCGCGTATTCCGTTTCTGTTTATCGCAGGCCGCCTATACGGGGCGGAGGCATTGGGCCGGTTTGCCTATGCTATACTGGTCGTGGAATTTGTAGCGCAGATCGCCACGATGGGGCTACGGCGCGGACTGGCCGAGACATTATCGCGGGAGGAAAAACCGCCGCAGCATGTGGTTGCCGATGCGCTGCTGATCGGGATAACTGCATCATTGATTGGCGGCGCGCTGCTCATCGCCGTTCCGCAGGTTATGTTTCCCAACAGCGGCATCAACGGGCTTGATCGGCTGCTGCCGCTGATCATCGCGCCGATCGTTATTACCGAAATCGCGCTGGCGGCGCTGGCGTACCGTTTCGATATCGCCTCCACTGTGCGCGCGCGCGCAATCGTTGAACCGTGGACGATCAGCATCGCGGCATGGGCGTTATTTTATTATTCCGCGCGCGACGGCCTGATCCTTTCTTACGTGGTATCAATGGCAGCGGCGATGGTGGCCGCTCTCTGGCCGCTTTGGCGCAGTTACGGGATGCCGCATGGTTGGCGGCCAAGCCCCGCTGAACTGATTAAAATCGCCCGGCGCAATTTGCCGCTTGCGGCAGCAGATGCGATTGAATGGGGCAGCAGACGGCTTGATCTCGCGATCCTTGGCCTGTTCGCATCGCCGGCGATTGTCGGCATTTATTATGTGGCGCAGCAAGTGGCCAGCCTGCCGCAGAAACTGAAAACAAGTTTTGATCCTATCCTTGGCCCCGTTATCACCCGCAATCTGAAAGATAAAAACTACGCTGCCATCGCACGTCAGGTTGGGCAGGTGGGCTTCTGGATTATCGCAGCGCAGGCCGGTATTGCACTCGCGCTCGGCATTCCGGGGGAGGCTGTCATGGGGCTTGTCGGGCCGGAATTTGTCGGCGGAACCGCCGCGCTTGCATTCTTGCTGGCGGCGGAGGTGGCTGCGGCCACCGCCGTGGTGAGCGAGGCGGCACTGATATATATTGCCCGCCACCGCAATATGCTGATTTCATTGGGCATGCTTGGCCTGCAGGCGGCGCTGAGTGTCGCGCTGATCTTTGCCGCCGATTATCTGCCGGTTCGCGAAAGTATGGAAGGGCTGTTGAAAGCGGCTGCGGTTGCCTGCGCATTGATGCTGGCGCTGGGCGTATCATCGTTGGTGAAATCCATATTGCTGTCACAGCTTTTGAAGGCGCCGATTTCAATCCTGCGCTGGCCGTTATTTGCCGCGATTGCCGTAGCAACATTGCTTGGCATCGGCGCGACTTACCTGCCCGAATGGGCGGAGCTTATTCTGGGCATTCCGATCATCCTCGGCGCCTATAGCTGGATCATCTGGACGAAAGGATTTGGCGAGGATGACCGGATATTGTTCCGCAAGAATAAAAGCGAAGCCAAGCCCGAAGTGTAACGCGTCGCTATAGCGCCTTTGCTACCAGCGCCTTGATGTCCGCCTCTGGCCGTGCGCCATAATGCGAGATGATTTCCGCCGCGCAGACCGCGCCTGCTTTCAGGCAGCTGTCAATATCGCGCCCTTCGCTAAGGCCGGAGAGAAAACCCGCGGCAAACAGATCGCCCGCGCCGGTTGTATCGACCAGCTGGCTGACAGGCTGCGCAGCAACGGAATAGCGCGTGCCGTCCTGCACCGCGATGGCGCCATCCGCGCCGCGCGTTACAACGAGCAACGGCAATTTTGCGGCAATCATGTCAACCGCCGCATCAAAGCTGTCGTTTTGTGTCAGCGATTGAATCTCATCCTCATTCGCGAACAGGATATCGATCAAACCTTCATTGATCAATGCCATGAAATCATCGCGGAACCGATCAATCACAAAGCCATCGGACAACGTGAAAGCCACTTTGCGTCCGGCCGCTTTGGCATAGTCAATCGCACCGCGCATTGCCGCGCGCGGCGCTTCGGGATCCCACAGATATCCTTCGAGATACAGTATCTCCGCGCTTTGGATCAGCTCCTTGTCCAACGCTGCGGCGGGCAGATATTGCGATGCGCCCAGAAATGTATTCATCGTGCGCTGCGCATCGGGCGTCACGAAGATCAGGCAGCGTGCCGTCGCCGGATCGCCAGCGCGCGGCGTGACATCGAAATCAATTCCGGCGGCGCGGATATCATGGCTGAAAATCTCGCCAAGCGGATCATCGGCCACCTGCGCCACAAGCGCGCATTTGCGGCCCAGCATCGCCAGCCCGGCAAGCGTATTGGCAGCAGACCCGCCGCTGATTTCCCGCGCCGAATCCATCGCGCTGTAAAGCTCTTGCGCACGCGCCTCGTCAACCAGCTCCATCGCGCCCCTGGTCAGCTGCTCACCTGCCAGAAATTCGTCATCGGTGTTGGCGATTACATCGACGATGGCATTGCCGATCGCGAGGATATCATAACGGGTATCGGACATAATATGCAGCTTTCGTGAGCGAGGAACAGGTGTCCGCCGAACCCCTAAAGCGCAGCGACGACCGCATCAACCGCTTATCGCCGATTGACCTTGCCATACGCACAGCGATACAGCAGCATTATGCTGAAATCTCTGCAACTCGCGCTTACCGATCTGGCCAACCGGAAAATCCTGATTGTGCTTGCCAAATCAATCGCGGCCACGCTCGCCATATTTGCGGTGATCGGTACCGGGCTATGGTTTGCAGTTGATTATTTTGTCAGCGACCGGCTGGGATCTAGCGACGGGTGGATCGCCGCAACTATTGCGGTCGCCGCAATGCTGGTCACCGTGCTTACCGGCTGGTTCCTGTTTCGCGTCATCGCGGTCACGGTGCTATGGTTTTTCGCCGATGATATTGTCGATCTGGTTGAAAGAAAACACTATCCGGACGCTGCCGAAACCGGGAAGATGCCCGGGTATAAACAGTCGTTCGCGCTGGCCAGCCGTTCATTGCTGCGCGTGATCGGCTATAATCTGGCGGCGCTGCCATTTTATGTCATCCTGCTGTTTACTGGCATTGGCGCGCCGATCATTTTCCTGATCGTAAATGCGTTACTGCTCGGCCGCGATCTTGAAGAAATGCTGGGCGCGCGGCATGGTTTGGCGGCGAATATGCAAGGCGCGGGAAACAAACATCTGATCGCGCGCGGGCCGCGCTGGTTGCTCGGCCTCATCGGCACCGCGGGGATGATGGTTCCGATTGTCAATTTTCTGGTTCCGGTTATAGCGACGTCAATGGCGACGCATTTGTTGCATGGCAGAAAAACATTGGCTGGCAATTGAAGGTTAATTTATGAAACATGTAGGCCTCACTCTTTCATTGGCGGTGCTGCTGGCTGGCTGCGTATCGTCCGGGGCAAAGCCTGCTGGTTCAGTTGATCCATCGCAGATTCCCATCAATGATCCCGGACCGATCAGCGGCAAGGGGCTGGAAGCTGTGATGGGCCGCAATGCGCAGACACTGCAATCCATGTTCGGCGAACCGCGCCTTGATGTGCAGGAGGCGGTAGGCCGCAAGTTGCAATTCAGCGGGGAAGCCTGCGTGCTCGATGCGTATCTTTATGCCCGTAATGTCGGCGGCGAACACATTGTCACGCATGTCGATGCCAGGCGCAGCGACGGTGCCGAGGTGGACCGGGCATCCTGCGTCAACGCGCTGCGGCGGCGCTAAGTTCGCCCAGCGCCCAGCGCGCCGCCTCTGCCACTACGCCATCATCGTCATTTAACAACGCACGCAGCGGTTTTTCCAATGAAGCATCGCCGCTGTTGCCCGCTGCGATTGCGACATTGCGGACAAATCGGTTCCGCCCCGTTCGCTTAATCGGCGATCCTGAAAACACTTTCCGGAAAGCAGCATCATCGAGTGCGAGCAAATCGCCAAGTCGCGGGCCAGCCAGCTATGCGCGCGGAAGAAACGCCTTGTTTGCCGCTGCGCTCGCCGCGAATTTGTTCCACGGGCACACCGCCAGACAATCATCGCAGCCATAGATATGATTGCCGATCCCCTTGCGCAGATCGTGCGGAATGGGGCCTTTATGTTCGATGGTCAGATAGGAAATACAGCGCCGGGCATCGAGCTGGTATGGCGCCGGAAACGCGTTCGTCGGGCAGATATCCTGACACGCGCTGCATGTGCCGCAGCGGTCTGCCCCTGCAATGTCCGGCGGCAGTTCCAGCGAGGTGTATATCGCGCCAAGGAACAGCCAGCTGCCATGCGTGCGGCTGACCATATTGGTATGTTTGCCCTGCCATCCCAGCCCCGACGCGCTGGCCAGTGCCTTTTCCATCACCGGCGCGGTATCAACGAAGACCTTGACTTGCGGCGCGTCGCAACCCGCATTACCCGCCTTGCCCGCATGATGCACCAGCCATTGTGCGGTGCGTTTCAGCGCGCCTTTCACAACGTCATGATAATCGCGCCCGCGCGCATATACCGATATTCGCCCGCGATCCGGCACCTTCGCCAGCGCCATCGGATCATCCTTCGGCGTATAGCTCATCCCCAGCATGATAACGCTGTTCACATCGTTCCACAGCGTTTGCGGCTGGGCGCGTTCGTCCATCCGCCCCTCCATCCACAGCATATCGCCATGGCGTCCATCGGCGACCCATGCCTTCAGCCGCTCGCCGGTTTCGGGTGCCAGAACAGCAGGCGCGATACGGCAATCGGCAAAGCCTTCCACGCGCGCCTTTTCCTTCAGCGCGTTAACCATATCTTGCGGGTCTTTGGTCATTAGGTCACACGTATCAGGGAGAGAAGCATTTCGCACTCTTTACCATCCGGGGCCAGAGAATATGACAGCAGCGCCGCATACCGCTATTCATGCCAATGCCATTGAAGCGCGCGGGCTGGTAAAGGAATTTGATGGCTTTCGCGCCGTGGACGGCGTTGATATCTCCATCCCCGCCGGCAGCATTTACGGCATACTTGGCCCCAATGGCGCAGGCAAGACGAGCATGCTGCGCACGTTGCTGGGTATCATTGATCCCGATGATGGCACGCGCCATCTGTTGGGATCGGACAAGCCGATTTCAAAATCCCATCTGGTTGGTTACCTGCCCGAAGAACGCGGGCTTTATCAATCGATGCGCGCGGTCGATACCATCGCTTTTATGGGCGCGCTGCGCGGATTGCCGCTGAAAGAAGGCGCACGAAAAGGGCGCGAGCTGCTGGAAGACGCAGGGCTGGGCAAGGCCGCCGATAAGCAGATACGCCAGCTGTCAAAGGGCATGGCGCAAACCGTGCAGTTGATGGGCACTATCGTGCATGATCCCCAGTTGATCGTGCTCGACGAACCATTTTCCGGGCTGGATGCGCTCAATCAGGCGAAGCTGGAGAAAATGATCCGCGCGCAAGCCGAAAAGGGCGTGACCGTTCTGTTTTCCACCCATGTGATTGCCCATGCGGAACGATTATGTGAACGGATCGCGATTATCGCACATGGCAGGATCAGTTTCGATGGTCTGGTCAGCGATGCGCGCGACAGGCTTCGCCCGCAAGTGCATCTGGAAACCGAAAACCGCGATGGCCCATGGCGCAGCGCGCTGCCCCGCGAAACCGAGGCAGAGGGAAACTGGTGGCATTTCACCCTGCCCGAAAGCGGCGTTGAACCCTTGCTCACCGCGCTTGTAGAGGGAAAGGCTGGCGTGCGCTCGCTATCGATTGAACGGCCTGGACTGCATGATGCCTTTGTCGCGATTGCAGGTGAGGCCGTGGCTGCAGAAATGGCGCGCGATAACGCGGCTGGCGAAGGGAAATTGCCATGAAGGAAATTATCCGCGCATCATATGTAATCGGTCGCCGCGACTTCACTGCCATCATCTTTTCAAAAGCGTTCATCTTCTTTTTGCTGGGCCCGTTATTCCCGCTTATTGTCGGCATCGCAGCGGGCGCACTGGGCGGGCAGGTGGCGCGCGATTCGGCAGCGCCAGTGATCGGTTTGGCTATGCCTGCCGAAGATACGCAGGCGATTATGGCAGCGCGCGATGCACTGTCGCAACAGCTGGGTAAGGGCCGCTTTCCCGATATGAAGGTGCTGGCAGTGTCAGTGGGCCCGGAGCCGTTGGACCCGCGCGCTTTGTTGCAGGACAAACGCAGCGGTCTGGCAGCGGTCTATTCAGGATCGCTTTCCGCGCCGGTTATTACAGGGACGCAAGGCAGTATCCGCCGATGGCAGGGCGAAATGGCGCTGCTCACCGGCTATGCAAACAGCAACGGGGCCATGACGCTGCCCGATATCGAACGCGATATAGTTCAGAAAAGCAGCAGCGATGCCAAACAGATCCGCGTGCTAACCGGGCAGGCGGCACAGACATTGCTGTTCATGCTGACGATGCTGCTCGCCGGGATGGTATTGTCCAATCTGGTCGAGGAAAAATCGAACAAGATTATCGAGATTCTCGCCGCGGCTATTCCCATCGATGCGGTGTTTATCGGGAAGCTGTTTGCCATGCTGGCAATGGCCGTAGTCGGCATTTGCGTTTGGTTTGCTGTGGGCTTTGCAGGGGCAATGGCGCTCGGCGGCGGCATGCCGTCAATGCCCGAACCTGCCGTAGGATGGCCGATATTCTTTATCCTTGCCGTGATCTATTTTACGATGGCCTATCTGATGCTCGGTTCGCTGTTCCTTGGGATCGGCGCACAGGCAGCAACGGTGCGCGAAGTGCAGACCTTATCCATGCCCACCACGATGATGCAGCTCGTGATATTCTTCTTCGCAATGTATACTGTCACCAAGATCGGTCAGCCGATTGAACAGGTGGCGAGCATTTTTCCCTTCTCATCGCCCTTCGCAATGATCGCCCGCGCCGCACAGGTGGAAACGCTGTGGCATCATGGCGTCGCGATAGTCGGCCAGGGCCTGTTCGCGCTGCTGATCCTGCGGATCAGCGTGTGGCTATTCCGGCGCAATGTCATGAAATCAGGTAAGAAGGTAAAGAAAGACACCAGCGAAGCGCGCAAACTTTTTGGTCTGTTCCCAGTTGGCAGATAAACTGCGTTGGCAGATAAACTTCGATAGCCAATATCGCCGTCCTACAAGCGTCTCTCTTCTCCCGCTGCAAACTGAATATATTGACATCGCTGTAAGTTAGGTTAGAATTTCTGCTTAGGGGACGATTGCAGGAGAGAAGTTGATGGCGACGGCCGCAAAAATTGACGCCAGTACTTTGACAACAGCGCCAACCGCAGATCAGGCATTACAGCAATGGTACGCGGACAATCCGGATCGGGTTGAACAGGAAACCGATTACTGGGACGTCAGCCGCGCGGAGCTTTACAGCGAAGACAGATGGCATGCGCCCTTTGCCGATATGCGCGCGAAAGCACCGATCAACAAAGTTAGTGAGTCGGCTTATGGCCCCTATTGGAATGTGGCGGGATACAAGGCGATCCAGCATGTCGAATCGCTGCCCGATATCTTTTCATCCGAAACAGGCGGGATTGTGATTGCCGACCGTGACGAGGAACATGGCATTGATATGCCGATGTTCATTGCAATGGACCGGCCCAAACATACCGGGCAGCGGCGCACAGTTGCCCCGGCCTTTATGCCCAGCGCGATGACGGCGATGGAAGCCGAAATTCGCAGGCGCACCGGCGAAGTGCTTGATAACCTGCCACGCGATCAGCCCTTTGATTGGGTCGATAGGGTATCGATCGAACTTACCACGGGTATGCTGGCGATCCTGTTTGGTTTTCCGTGGGAGGACCGGAGATTGCTTACATTCTGGTCAGACTGGGCGGGCGATGTCGAACTGGCAAAGGCGCGCGATCTAGATCAACAGCGGCAGGCCATTATGTTTGAAATGGTCGGCTATTTTCAGCAGTTGTGGAATGAACGAAAGGACGCCGCGCCTGCCGATGATCTTATCTCGATGATGGTACATTCCGATGCTATGCGCGAAATGGACCAGATGGAATTTTTGGGCAATTTGATCCTGTTGATCGTGGGCGGCAATGATACAACGCGCAATTCGATGTCTGGCTTTGCCTACGGTTTGAGCCAGTTTCCCGAAGAACGTGCCAAGTTGCAGGCCCGCCCTGAACTGATCCCGAATGCCGTGCAGGAAATGCTGCGCTGGCAAACGCCGCTGGCGCATATGCGGCGCACCGCCACACAAGACCATGATCTGTTCGGCAATCACATTCGCGCAGGCGATAAGATTGTCATGTGGTATATTTCGGCCAACCGCGATGAAAGCGTCTTTGCCGATGCGGATGCGATAGATGTCGAGCGCGAAAATGCGCGGCGGCATATTGCGTTCGGCTACGGTATCCACCGCTGTGTCGGTGCGCGGCTGGCCGAACTGCAACTGCGCATACTGCTCGAAGAAATGCACGCGCGGCGAATGCAGGTGAACCCGACAGGCGACATGCGCCGCGTTCATGCCTGCTTCGTTCACGGATACCGTGAAATGCAGGTGGAACTGTCACACTATTAACGTGCTGCGCCGGTGATACGGCAAACTGTTGCTTTATTGCGGTTGCAAAGCAGGATAGGGCAGACGGCGCACCATGGATGTCTACCTGCCTATCGCCAACCTGTCGGTTGATGCTTTCGTAATCGTTCTTCTTGGCGGGCTTGTCGGCATATTATCGGGAATGTTCGGTGTCGGCGGCGGATTTATGACTACGCCGTTGCTGATCTTTTATGGGATTCCGCCCACGGTGGCCGCTGCATCTGCATCAACGCAGGTCACCGGCGCAAGCGTATCAGGCGTGTTTGCCCATCTCAAACGCGGCGGCGTTGATATCAAAATGGGCAGCGTGCTGGTGGTCGGCGGGCTTGTCGGCACATTGATCGGCGCCGCACTGTTCAGTATTCTGCAGCAATGGGGCCAGATTGATACGGTCATCAATATTTTATATGTGGTGATGCTGGGCAGCATCGGCGGCTTCATGGCAAAGGAAAGCTGGCAAAGCGTGTCGGCCCTGCGCGAAGGCCGCCCGCCCCCGCCCAAAAAACGGCGACATCATCCGCTGGTTGCAAATCTGCCCTATCGCTGGCGCTTCTATCGGTCTGGCCTGTATATCTCGCCGCTTGCGCCGCTTATCCTCGGATTTTTAACCGGCGTCATGACGATGCTGCTGGGTGTTGGTGGCGGATTCATCATGGTGCCGGCCATGCTGTATCTGCTGGGCATGGGCGCACGCGTTGTCGTCGGCACGTCGCTGTTTCAAATATTATTCGTCACCATTTCATCCACCATGATGCATGCGATGACGACGAAGGCAGTTGATATCGTACTCGCGGTGCTGCTGCTGTTCGGCAGCGTAACGGGCGCACAGATCGGCGCGCGAATGGCGCAGAAGATGCAGCCTGAATATCTGCGCGCGCTGCTTGCCATCATCGTGCTGATCGTGGCGGTTCGCATGGCGCTGGGGCTGGGGTGGCAACCGGACGAAATTTACTCGGTGCGCTTGCAGTGAAGGCGATGCTGCGCCTCGCTGTCCTGATTACGCTTGCCGTCTTAATGCCGTGGCAGGCGGCGGTATCACAGAAGAACGAACCGAAGCTGGTGCCCGATGTGTCGCAGCGCCAGATCAGCATCGAATCGGGATTTACCGGCGCGCAGCTTTTAATGTTCGGTGCCATCATCTATCCGCGCGGTGTTGCGCCGCAGGGCGAGGTCGATGTCGCCATCGTGCTGCGCGGGCCGAGCCAGTTCATCACGCTTTATGAAAAGCAGCGTATCCTTGGCATCTGGATCAATGCCGACAGCAAGGATTTCTTTTCGGTACCGGGATATTACGCCATCGCCTCGTCGCGCCCGATTGCAGATATCGTCGATGCCCGGACTGCCGATATCTACGAACTTGGCATTAACCGGCTGCAATTGTCGCCCGATGACAATCTGAACCGGAAGGAGGCAGAACGGTTTGAACAGGGCCTTGTCGATCTGAACAGCAGAGGCGGGCTTTTCCGGCAGAAAGAAAATGCCGTGCGTATTACCGATTCGGTTCTGTACCGGGCGCGTTTGTTAATTCCGTCAACCGTGCCTGTGGGAACCTACACCGCAGAAACGCTGCTGATCCGGGACGGCAAGGTTATTCAGGCTGACGACAGCGTGGAAATCACCATTCGCAAAAGCGGCTTTGAACAATTTGTGACAGTGATGGCCGACAAATATTCGCTGATTTACGGTATTGTCGCGGTTATCATCTCGCTGCTGCTGGGCTGGCTGGCGGCGCTGATATTCCAGCGGGTGTAACCAGCGCCTCCATCAAAGGCTGTATCAGCGGCAGGCACACGGGAACTGCGCCCGGTATGGTAAACAATTATTTACCCGCAGCCATTACAGTTTTCCCATCAAAGACAATTGGGTGGGTATTGAAGGCTATGGACAGCTATAACAAAGACATTTTCTCCTCTGACAAGCCGGCCGCACCGGACACGAATGAAAGCAATGCGCAGGCCGCAGCTTCGCCGAGCGCACCAGCAACTCCGCCAGCGCCAGCGCCCGCTCCAACGCCTGCTCCAGCACCATCAATAGCGCCAACCAGCAGCGTGCCCGCCTCGACCGTATCACTGACACCGGGCGGAGGATCGCCATCGGCCCGGCGTCAAACCACCGATGAAGCCGGCATGACGCCGCGATCACATTCGGCCAACACCACACCTTCCCATGCACTGCATATGCTGGGCTATGTGATGGAAATCGCAGGTTCCGGATCCGAAATCAGCATTGATGCGCGTGTCTTGCAGAAACTGGCGAATCACAGCGATGCCAGTATCGCGATGGCAGGTCAGGTTGGTAGCCAGGTTAAAATTCGCGTCGGCCATATCTGGCTGCTCGCCAGTATTCGTACCCAAAGGTTGGATGACAAGGATGGCGTCATCCGCGCCGCCGTCGATTTTCTGGGTGAGGGCGATGAAGAACGGCTGACGGGCAAAATCTACAATTTCCGCCGCGGCGTTACCCGCTATCCCATTCCCGGATCAGAGGTGTTTGCCGTATCTACAGAAGATTTGACGCAGGTTTATGCTGCCGACAATCGTGCGCATGTCGAATTGGGAACGGTGTTCCCCACCAAAGATACACGCGGCGCGTTGTATGTTGATGCAATGCTGGGCAAACATTTTGCGCTGCTGGGATCAACCGGCACCGGTAAATCGACCAGCGCGGCATTGATCCTTCACCGCATTTGCGATCTGGCCCCCGAAGGCCACATCATGATGATCGATCCGCATGGGGAATATTCCGCAGCCTTTAAAACCAATGGCGCGTTATTTGACGTCAACAATCTGGCCTTACCGTACTGGATGATGAACTTCGCTGAACATTGCGAAGTTTTTGTGACGTCATCGGGCAATGAAAAACAGGTCGACTGCGATATTCTGGCCCGCTGTTTGTTACAGGCGCGGCAAAAGAACCGCCTGGCCGAAAGCGTCGGGCGGCTGACAGTAGATGCGCCGATACCGTATTTGCTGTCCGATCTGGTGAATATCATCCAGACCGAAATGGGTAAGCTCGACAAAGCGACCAGCTCCGCGCCGTTCATGCGATTGAAGGGCAAGATTGAGGAGATGAAGGCCGACCCGCGCTATAACTTCATGTTCTCCGGTATGCTCGTCGGCGATACGATGGCGGATTTTATCTCAAAGATTTTCCGTCTGCCCTCTGACGGCAAACCGATTTCGATTATCGATGTGTCGTCCGTGCCTTCGGACATCACCTCCACCGTTGTCGCGGTGCTTTCGCGCATGGTGTTTGACTATGCCATCTGGTCCAGAAACGAACCGCAACGGCCAATCCTTCTGGTATGTGAAGAAGCGCACCGATACATCCCGTCTGACAAGATAGCAGGCGAAAGTTCGGTGCGGTCAATACTGGAACGGATCGCAAAAGAAGGCCGGAAATACGGCGTGTCGCTTGGCCTGATCACGCAGCGACCATCCGATTTGGCAGAGGGCGTGTTATCGCAGTGCGGCACAATCCTGTCGATGCGGCTGAACAATGATCGTGACCAAGCCTTCGTGCGCGCTGCAATGCCAGAGGGCGCGCGCGGCTTTCTGGATTCGATTCCCGCATTACGCAACCGGGAGATCATCATCTGCGGCGAGGGCGTTTCTATCCCCATTCGCGTATCGCTTGATACGCTGGAGGAAAACAAACGTCCGGCATCGGAAGATCCCCTCTTTTCCGAACTGTGGAAAGAATCGGGCGGCGAGGCGGAAATCCTTACCCGCGTTATTCAGCGGTGGCGTTCGCAGGGGCGGTAATCGCGGAGCATACGCGCGCGCAAATATAAGGCAGATGTTGCATGATGCAGCGGCGGTGATAAGAGGTTCGGCCAAAATACAACTCCGAACCAAAGGCCCGTTTCATGCCCAAACTGATCCTCATTCGCCATGGCCAATCGCAATGGAATTTGGAAAACCGCTTCACTGGATGGTGGGATGTCGATGTCACCGACAAAGGTGCAAAAGAGGCGTGGGACGCGGGCTTATTGCTGAAAGACAAGCGCGTCACGCCCGAAATCTGTTTCACCAGTTTTCAGACGCGCGCTATCAAAACACTGAATTTGGCTTTGGAAGCTATGGACATGATGTGGCTGCCGGTGACGAAGGACTGGCGGTTGAATGAACGGCATTATGGCGGGCTGACCGGATTGAATAAACAGGAAACGCGCGACAAGCATGGCGATGATCAAGTGCATATCTGGCGCCGCAGCTTTGATACGCCGCCGCCCGAAATCGACGCTGGTAGCGAATATGATCTGGCATCCGATCCGCGATATGACGGCATCGATGTGCCGAAATCAGAAAGCCTGAAAAATACGATCGAACGCGTTCTGCCCTATTGGCAAAGCGATATCTTGCCGCAATTGCAGGCGGGCAAAACGATCATGATCTCCGCACATGGGAACAGTTTACGTGCGCTGGTAAAACATCTGTCGAATATCAGCGACGATGAAATCACCGGACTGGAAATCCCGACCGGCCAACCGATCATTTATGATTTCGATGAAAATATGCAGGCGGGCGAGCGTTACTATCTGGCCGATAGCTGAAGGCATTTTTCGACCATGTCAGGATTTCTGACGTTTCTGCCTGTACATATCGGCATCCGCCTGCGCCAGAATTTTCGACGCATCAAGCTGCGGATCGACCATCGTGTAACCAACTGAAATGCAAGGCTTCACAAGGTCGCCGTCAAAATCCAGCGCGCAATCATGCACCTGTTGGCGCAGCGCCGCGATCTTGCTGTCCATCATTGCCGCGCCCACACTGTCGAGCAGAATTGCAAATTCGTCGCCGCCCATGCGGGCAGCAATATCGAACCGCCGAATGCGGCGTTGCAATGCTGCCGCAACAGTGATCAGAAGTTCATCGCCGGCGTTATGCCCGTAGCGATCATTAATTGATTTCAGCCCGTCTACATCAATATAGATCAAGCCATATTGCGTGTCATGTCGCTGCGCCCTGACACACAATCGTTCAAGCTCTTCCATAAAATACCGCCGGTTATACAGCGGGGTCAGCGTGTCGCGCACCACCAGTTTTTCCAGCTCGGCCACGCGCTGTTTCAACGAATCATTTTCGGCCTGCATCATATCACCCGGACCGTTCAGCGGCGGAGTGTTTCGCCCACCATGCCCGGTATGTGATGTCGTCTTTGACATTTTCATAATAATTGCCCCCGATCGCGACCCGGGTTTACCGTAATTATAATTTTCTCAACATTATTCTGTCGATATTGCAACAGTTTCGCGCAATATTTATATAATTTGACATAGAAGTGCGGATGTTATTCTGCCCGGCCGATAACACGATTGCATGGATAGGGCGGCGGCGCTATTGCGCATGGCTCCATTTGCAATGTGAAGGCAGGTAATGAGCGGCTCCACCCCCATCGTCGGTATCATCATGGGCAGCCAGTCCGATTGGGACACAATGCGTGAGGCCGCCGACATTCTGACGGCATTGGGTATTGCGCATGAAAGCAAAATCATATCGGCGCATCGCACGCCCGACCGATTGTATGATTATGCCAAAACCGCCAAGCAGCGCGGTTTGAAAATCATTATTGCTGGCGCGGGCGGCGCTGCCCATTTGCCGGGTATGGCGGCGGCCATGACGATCCTTCCCGTGCTGGGCGTGCCTGTTCAATCAAAGGCGCTAGACGGTATGGACAGCCTGCTATCCATCGCCCAGATGCCGGGCGGCATACCCGTCGGCACGTTGGCGATTGGCAAGCCTGGCGCGAAAAATGCGGCTTTGCTGTCTGCGGCCATGCTGGCGACACAGGATGATGCACTGTCGCAAAAACTGGCTGACTGGCGGGAAAGCCAGACAGCATCGGTTGCCGAGATACCCGAATGACAGAGCTGCCACCCGGATCGATAATCGGTATATTGGGCGGCGGGCAACTGGGCCGGATGCTTGCGATGTCGGCAGCTCAGCTTGGCTATCGGTGCCATATCTATGCACCTGAACCCGGCAGTGTGGCCGCAGAGGTTGCCGGTTTTTTCACGTGCGCCGGTTTCGATGATGAAGCGCAACTCGCCGCCTTTGCCAAAAGCTGCGATGTTATTACCTACGAATTTGAAAATGTGCCGGTCACCCCGCTTGTGGCCGTGACCGAACTCGCCCCGCTGCGCCCCGGCACAAAGGCGCTGGAAATCGCGCAGAGCCGAATTGACGAAAAACGGTTTGCGCAGCAGCTTGGCGGCAAAACAGCGCCTTTCGCATCGATCAGAGCGCGCGATCAATTGGCCCCTGCGCTGCAACAGGCCGGCCTGCCCGCCATCATCAAAACCAATCGGCTGGGCTATGATGGCAAGGGGCAGCTGCGCGTGAGCGATACCAGCAATCTGGCGCATGTGTGGCAGGATATGGAGGAACAGACCTGCATTGCCGAGGGCGTCGTGCATTTCGATGCGGAATTTTCGGTGATCCTCGTTCGCGGCGGCGACGGTGAGCTGCGCTATTGGGATAGCCCGCGCAACGTGCACAAAAACGGAATTCTGGCGACGTCCACTTTGCCGGCCGGGCCATTGATTGAAAGTCAGGAGGCCGACGCGCGTAAGCTGGCCGCTCAAATCGCCGAGGCGCTTGATTATGTCGGCGTATTAACCTGCGAATTTTTCGCCACTGCATCAGGGCCGATATTTAACGAGATGGCTCCGCGGGTGCATAACAGCGGCCACTGGTCAATTGAGGGTGCGATCACCAGCCAGTTCGAAAATCATATCCGTGCAATTTGCGGCCTGCCACTGGGTGACACCGGAATGGCGGCTGACCGGATTGAGATGGAGAATCTGATCGGCGATTCCGGCGATATGCCTGCACGCGCCATAGCCAGCGGCGATGCGCATTTGCATCTATATGGGAAAAGCGAAGCGCGCGAAGGCCGAAAAATGGGTCATATCACGCGGCTGTATCGATAAGGTGTACAGAAGGCTTGTGTCGCAAATATCGCCAAGCTAATTGCCAATATCATGGATCAACCTGAAATCATTCTGGTGCTGGCGCGGGCGGCAAATGGCGTGATTGGCATGGATGGAAAGATGCCGTGGCACATCTCTGCCGATCTGCGGCATTTCAAGAAGATCACGAAAAACTGTCCGATGATTATGGGGCGCAAGACGTTTGAAAGCCTGCCCGGTATATTGGATGGTCGCCGCCATATTGTGATGACCCGTGATACCGATTGGCAGGCAAATGGCGCAGAGGTGGCGCGGTCACCCGAACAGGCGTTGCAGATGGCAAATCGCGGGGCGAACGCCGGGCGTATCTGCATCATTGGCGGAGCGGAAATATACGCGTTATTTTTGCCAGTAGCAGACCGGATTGAATTGACTGAAATAAAAGCCGAACCCGTTGGCGACACCATAGTCGGTGAATTCAGCACAGCGATTTGGCAAGCGACCCAGCGCGAAGATCATGCCAGCGCCGATGGCCAGCCGGCATTTTCATTTATCACGCTTCAGCGAAAGGCCGACCAATACAATGACTGAGCGCCCCGCGACAATTCCGATCATCCGGCACACCGAAACCATGCCTGCAAATCTGCGCGGCGGGGCTGCCGCACTCGGCAATTTTGATGGCTATCATGCCGGGCATCAATCGGTGGGCGGCGCTGCGATTGCACACGCGAAGGCCGAGGGCCGCCCGGCAATCATTGCGACTTTCGATCCGCATCCGGTGCGCCATTTTGCCCCGCATGTGCCGCCCTTCCGGCTTACCACGCTTGCGCAACGGGCAGAAATTTTCGGGCAGGCCGGTGCAGACGCCATGCTGGTTTTCGATTTTGGCGAGCCGCTGGCGAATATGACGGCGCCGGATTTCGTGACAAAGCTGCTGGCCGAACAATTGGGTATCGCCGTCGCTGTAACCGGCAATGATTTTACCTTTGGCAAAGATCGCGGCGGTAATATCGAACTGATTCGGCAACTTGGTGGGAAAGCCGGCATGGAACATGTCACCGTTGATCCGGTCCATGATACCCACGGCGTTATTTCTTCAAGCCGTATACGCGATGCATTGAAGGCCGGTGAGGTCGCCAACGCAAACCGGATGCTGACCCGGCCATTTACGGTGCGCGGCACTGTGCAGCATGGCGATAAAAACGGCCGGATGCTGGGCTATCCAACCGCGAATATCGAAATGGCACAATATCTGCGCCCGCGATACGGCATCTATGCAGTGCGCGGGCGGCTTCCCGACGGACGGCTGCTCGACGGCGCGGCCAATATTGGCGTTCGCCCCAGCTTCGATCCACCAAAGGAACTGCTCGAGCCTTATTTCTTCGATTTTGATGGCGATCTTTACGATCAGGAAATCGATGTCGAGTTTCATGAATTCATTCGCGGCGAACAACGCTTTGGCGACATGGAGGATCTGAAAGCGCAGATGGCGCAGGATTGTGATGTCGCACGCGCCATGTTGCAAAGGGTGCCGCGATAACCGGAAGGCTTTTCAGGAAGGGCGAAGTTTGGGACAAACTGTTCGGTATCTGATCGTGGCGGCGGTGGCGGCGCTGTTTGCCCTATCGCTGTATCATGCCAGCTGGATCGCGCCTGATCCGGTCGGCGGGCCAAAGCTGATCGCGGGCAAACCCGCATCGCTTTCCACCGGTGCCGATGGCTGTATAGCCGAACCGCCATCTGCGCGCATGTGGGATAGCGAATATGGCAGCCAGCAGCCCGCCGAATTACGCCAGCTGTTGCTGACTGCCGGCAACAGCGCCGATGCGTTGGTTATTGAAAGCGAAATGCAAGACGGGCAGCTCGTGCTGGCGCGTGATATGAAGGCGGGATGCGCCGCCGATGCCGCAAAGCCAGCAGCCGATGCGAAGGCCGCCTTTGCTGCATTGGCCAAGCCAGAGCAATTCATTCGTGTTACGGCAGGCGCGCAGGCAGCAGCGGCGATCTCTGCCGCGCCAACGAGCGACATGCGGCAGATATATTTCGGTGATACGCCTGCTGACATTGCAGCGATTAAAATCGCGCCTGCCTTCGCGATTGAAACCGCCCGGCAATGCGCGGGCGAATACCGGCAGGTTGGCATGTGGGGCAGCATTCCCGAAAGCTGTCGCGGCGGAACCATGCTATTGACGCTGGGTGATCTGGGCATTGGGCTGTGGGGGTGGCCCGACCGGTTTCTGGCACGCATGGCGCAAAACAACATACGCGTGATTATCGCCGCAGACGTTACCCGGCGGCGCATAACCGGGCTGACCGAATTGTCGCAATATAGCGATATTGCCAGCAGCTATAATGGCTATATCTGGATTGATGACATCGAACAGCTCGGGCCTGCGCTACGTCCATAAGGCAACGGCGCAGCGTAACGGCAACTTTGCCTTTATCCCGTGCGCCATATCCTATAGGCGAATTGGCGATATGACCGACGATCCCAAAAAGCCCGATACGCCCGATTACAAGGACACCGTTTTCCTGCCGAAGACGGATTTTCCGATGAAAGCCGGCTTGCCGCAAAAAGAGCCAGGCATTCTGGCGCAATGGCGCGAACGCGATATTTACGGCACATTGCGTAAGACACGCGCAGGCCGCGAAAAATTTATCTTCCACGATGGCCCGCCATACGCAAATGGCAATATCCATATCGGGCATGCGTTGAACAAAACGCTGAAAGATATCGTCGTACGCACGCAAAGCCTGCTTGGCAAAGATGCGCCTTTCGTGCCCGGCTGGGATTGCCACGGGCTGCCGATCGAATGGAAGATCGAGGAGCAATACCGCAAGAAGAAGCGCAACAAGGACGAAGTGCCGCCGAAAGAATTTCGCGCCGAGTGCCGCCAATATGCGAAGGGATGGGTCGAGACGCAATCGCAGCAGTTCCAACGGCTGGGCATCAATGCTGATTGGGCCAAACCCTATCTGACCATGGATTTCAGCGCCGAGGCGACGATTGTTTCGGAGTTGATGAAATTCGCCGAGACCGGCCAGCTGTATCGCGGCGCAAAACCGGTGATGTGGTCGCCTGTTGAACGCACCGCTCTGGCCGAGGCGGAAGTGGAATATGCCGATGTCACTTCGACACAGATCGACGTGGCTTTTAAGATTACCAAAGCACCGAACGCCCCCGAGCTGGTCGGCGCACATGCCGTGATCTGGACTACCACACCATGGACTATCCCGGTCAATCAGGCGCTCGCCTATACAAATAGCGAGTTTTACATGGCAGTTGAAACGGAAGAGGGCGTCTTCGTCGTCGCCCGTCCCCTACTCAGCAAATTTTTAGAGCGAACTGGTGTCAAGATTAAAGCAGAGGCGCAAACCCTAGCGGATGAATTATTGGTGTCCGAGTTGGCTTTCACGTTTAAACAGTTCAAAGCAGAGAAGGGTAAAGTGCCGGGGGTAATCTGGTACGGTTTCGGCTCTGACCTAGCCGGTGCCAAGGCCGCGCATCCCATGGCTAAATATTTCTGTCATTCCGGCGAAAGCCGGAATCCAGATGCGGATGGGGCGGAGTGGACCCCGGATCAAGTCCGGGGTGACGATGGGAATGAAGAAGACGCCGAGAGCGGACCAGCTATCTACCGCGACTCTCCAAATTCCAAATTCTACACCAAACCCCGCCCGTTCCTTGACGGATCGGCCTTCGTCACCATAGAAGCGGGCACTGGCCTTGTTCACATGGCACCCGACCATGGCGAGGATGATTTTGATCTGTGTAAGGCGAACGGCATCAATCCGGTTTTCGCGGTTGATGCGGGCGGGCAGTATCGTGAGGATTGGGCGTGGTTGCCGAAAACCAGTAGCGTCATCAATAAAAACTTCAACGGCTCCGACGGTCCGATCTGCAATGATCTGCGTGAGGCCGGCGCGCTGCTTTCGGCGGGCGAATTTCACCATAGCTATCCGCACAGCTGGCGTTCAAAGGCGAAGATCATCTATCGCTGCACCCCGCAATGGTTCGCGGCGATGGATGAGAATATTCACTACGATAGAAGTGAACGTAACCCATCGGAGGCGAGCCAATTCACAATAGCAATTACTCCAGCTACAGTCTCATCTTCGACGCTAAGAAAAAAAGCACTAAAGGCCATCGCCGAAACCCGCTTTGTCCCTGAGAAAGGGCGCAACCGTATTGGCAGCATGGTGGAGGGACGGCCTGACTGGGTGCTGTCACGCCAGCGTGCATGGGGCGTGCCGATCACGCTGTTTGTGAACCGGAAAAGCAACGAATATCTTGTCGATGCGCAAGTGAACGCACGTATTATTGCAGCGGTCGGAAAGGACGGCGTCGACGCGTGGGAAGAGCCGCGCGCGCAGGAATTTCTGGGCGATGGCTATGCGGCCGATGACTATGAAATGGTGACCGATATTCTCGACGTGTGGTTTGACAGCGGCTGCACGCATGTCTTTACGCTGGAAAGCGGGAAATGGCCCGAACAGCAATGGCCCGCCGATCTGTATCTTGAAGGATCGGATCAGCATCGCGGATGGTTCCAATCTTCATTGCTCGAAAGCTGTGCCACGCGGGGCCGCGCGCCGTATAACGCAGTTCTCACCCATGGCTTTACGATGGATGCAAAGGGCATGAAAATGTCCAAATCGCTCGGTAACACGGTCGATCCGTTGAAGGTGATGGAACAATATGGCGCGGATATTATCCGGCTGTGGGTGGCCAGCATCGATTATACCGAAGATCACCGGATCGGCGATGAGATCCTGCGCGGCGTATCCGATTCCTACCGCAAATTGCGCAACACATTCCGCTATATGCTCGGCGCGCTGAGTGATTATGACGAGAGCGAGCGCGTTGATATTGCCGACATGCCGGAGCTTGAACGCTATGTTCTGCATCTTCTGGCCGAGTTGGATGCGAAGCTGCGCCGTGCGGTCGATGCCTATGATTTCGGCAGCTATATGCGGCTGATCAGCGAATTTGCAAATGAGGATCTCTCAGCCTTCTTTTTCGATATCCGCAAAGACTGCCTCTATTGCGACGCGCCCGGCAGCATAAAGCGCCGTTCGGCGCGCACCGTGCTGGATATAGTGTTCCATGCCATGGTGCGCTATGCAGCGCCGGTGCTGGTCTTCACTGCAGAGGAAATCTGGCAATCGCGTTACGGCAAGGATGCCGAGAGCGTGCATCTGCTCGAATGGCCGGAGGTTGACAGCAGCTGGCAGGATGCCGCGCTGTCCGATCGCTGGGCCGCGCTGCGCGTGCTGCGCGAACGGGTGAATGAAGCGATCGAACCGCTGCGCCGCGATAAAGTTATCCGGTCCAGTCTACAGGCCGAGGTCACCGTGCCCGATCGGCTGAGCGGTATTGATCTGGCCGAATTGTTCATATCGGCGGATGTGCATGAAGGAAGCGAAATTGCAGTGTCCAAAACCGCGCACAGCAAATGCGGGCGGTGTTGGCGGTTGCTGCCCGATGTGACGCAGGATGGCGCGCTGTGTGACAGGTGCCATTCAGTTTTGGAAAGCTAGTGATGACGCAAATGACCGACACCAAACGCTTTTACAAACAGGGGCTGCTGCTCGCCGCACTGATCTTCGCGGCGGATCAAGTTGTGAAATATATCATGATGGTGCCGCTGCAACTGAAGAGCAAAACGGTGATCCATATCATGCCCTTTTTCGATTTTCGTTGGGCTGAGAATCGCGGGATTTCTATGGGAATGCTGACAGCCGACAGCGATTGGCAGCGATGGCTGCTGGTCGCGGTTACGGCGGTAATCGCAATTGTCGTTGCCGTTTGGATGTACCGCGAAAAAGCGCGCGGCGACGTGTTGGCGCTCGCACTGGTGCTGGGCGGGGCTCTGGGCAATATTGTCGATCGGGCGCGCTTCGGCTATGTTGTTGACTATGCCGATTTGCATTTCGGATCATTCCGGCCGTTTTTTATATTCAACCTGGCTGATGCCGCGATCACAATCGGCGTAGTGATATTGCTTGCGCGCGCTTTGCTGATAGGCGACAAGACGGATAACGACGCCGATGGCGAAAATCTGGAGACGAATAATGCGTAAACCATTGATGATAGCAGCAGCTTTTGGCAGCTTGGCCGCGCTTTCGGCTTGCGGTTCAAGCGGGATTTTTGATCGCGACCGGCCTGATGAATTTGCCGTAAGCCGTAATGCGCCTCTCGCTATGCCGCCAGATTTCGCATTGACGCCGCCGCGTCCCGGCGCTGCGCCAACACAGGGTAGCGGCAATCAGGAAGAAGTGCTGGAGGCGTTGTTTGGCGGACCTGCCGCGCGCTCTGCCACTGAAAGCGCGATTATCGGCGCTGCTGGCGATGCCGATCTGGGCATTCGCACTGCGGTTGGCGATCCGGCAACGATGACAGTGAATAAAGGCAGCGTTACGCGCGATATTATATCCGCACCCGAAGGCGACGGCCAGAATGCACAGGCCGCCATTCCGGGGGCTTGAACTGCAAATAAGATTTGGAAAAAGCGGCTGTAGTGGCCGCTTTTTTTATGCCCGCGCGCCTTCTTCGATTCCGGCGCTGTTATGGCGTAGGGCTTTCAGCACGGTGTCCACGATCTGCGGCGCGTTCAGCCCGGCCTCGTCATATTGTTTTTCCGGCTTATCCTGATCCTGAAAAATATCGGGCAGGCGCATCGTGCGAATTTTCAGGCCGGCATCCATCAGGCCCAGATCGCTTGCCAGTGTCAGCACATGCGCGCCCATGCCGCCAATCGCCGCTTCTTCAAGCGTGATTACGACATCATGATTCGCAATCAGCTTACGGATCAACGCTTCATCAAGTGGTTTGACAAAGCGCATATCGGCAATCGTGGTTGGTAGCCCCTTGGCATCAAGCGTGTCCGCTGCCTTCTGCGCCTCCGCCAAACGAGACCCGAGTGACAGGATCGCCACCTTGCTGCCTTCGCGCACGATACGCCCTTTGCCGATTTCCAGTTTTTCAGGGACAGCGGGGATTGCCGCCCCTGTGCCCGCACCGCGCGGATAGCGAAACGCAATCGGCCCGTCATCATATTCGGCGGCAGTATATGTCATATGCGCCAGTTCCGCCTCATCACTCGGCGACATCACGACGAAGTTCGGAAGCGTCGCCAGATAGGCAAGATCAAAACTGCCCGCATGCGTCGATCCGTCGGCACCGACCAGACCGGCACGGTCGATCGCAAAACGCACCGGCAGATTCTGAATCGCAACGTCATGCACCACCTGATCATAGGCGCGTTGCAGGAATGTGGAATAAATCGCCGCAAAAGGCCGCATCCCCTGCGCCGCCAATCCTGCAGCAAAGGTGACGCCATGCTGTTCGGCAATGCCCACGTCGAACGCGCGGTCCGGATGTGCGGCTGCAAATTTATCCACGCCGGTGCCAGATGGCATCGCAGCCGTAATTGCGCAGATGCGCGGATCGGTATCGGCCAGCTTTGCCAGCGTTTCGCCAAACACATTCTGGTATGCGGGCGGACCGCCGCCGGGCCCCTTATCCTGTTTCCCCGATACGACATCGAATTTGGCGACGCCGTGATATTTGTCCGCGCTTTCTTCGGCAGGGGCATAGCCTTTCCCCTTTTGCGTGACGCAGTGAATCAGCACCGGCCCTTCGGCATTATCGCGCACATTTTCCAGAACGGGGATTAACTGGTCCATATCATGGCCGTCAATCGGGCCGACATAATAGAAACCAAGCTCTTCAAACAACGTGCCGCCCATCGCCATGCCGCGGGCATATTCCTCCGCCCGTGCAGTCGCATCATGAACGCGGCGAGACAGCTTTGCCGTCACCTTGCGCGCGAGTTTGCGGATGTTGAGATATTCGCTCGATGAAACCAGCCGTGCGAGATAGCCCGATAGCCCGCCCACCGGCGGTGCGATCGACATGTCGTTGTCGTTGAGAATCACCACCAGCCGGTTGCCCGCAGCCTGCGCGTTGTTCATCGCTTCATAAGCCATGCCTGCGCTCATCGCACCGTCGCCGATAACAGCGATGGCCTTACCCGGCTTTTCCGCCAGCCGATTGGCCACGGCAAATCCGATAGCAGCGGAGATGGAGGTTGAGCTGTGCGCAGCGCCAAAGGGATCATATTCACTTTCGCTGCGCTTCGTAAAGCCGGAAAGTCCGCCGCTTTGCCGCAAAGTGCGGATACGATCGCGCCGTCCGGTAATGATCTTATGCGGATAGCATTGGTGGCCGACATCCCATACCAGCCGGTCTTCGGGTGTATTGAACACATAATGGATCGCTGCCGTCAATTCCACCACGCCCAGCCCCGCGCCCAGATGCCCGCCTGTAACGGAAACGGTGCTAATCACTTCGGCGCGCAATTCATCCGCAAATTGCCGCAACTCGCTTTCGGGAATCTGGCGAAGATCGGAGGGCAGGTTCACCTTGTCGAGCAAGGGCGTGTCAGGGGCGTTCGTCATATCGTTATGCCTTAGCGTGAAAACCGGTCAGGCACAATCGGCGCAAACGCCGCGCACTTCAATCATTGGCCGTAATTTGGCGAAGCCTGCCTTCGCTGCCTCACCGCGTACACCGCCGGATAGCGTATCATCATCAATATGCACAGTGCCGCCGCAATCGTCGCAGATCAGGAATATGCAATCATGCTGGCATCCGGGATGCGGATTCGCAAGATACGCATTCGAACTTTCCACCCGGTTCGCCAAGTTATTCGCCACGAACAAATCCAGAATACGGTACACACTATTGGGCGCGACGCGCTTTTCACGCTTGCGCGATACATGGTCGGCAATATCATAAGCAGAGGCCGGCTTGTCGAAAGACGCAAGCACATCAAAAATATCGGATCGCATACCGGTCCACTGCTCACCGGCCTGCGTTAACGCATCACGCGCGGCGGTGGCGAGATTTTCGCCGGAATGTTCATGATGGTGGTGATTTGCCATAGCGGCTTATGTATGCATTATTCGGCGTAAGCGCAATATATCCGGCGGCTCGCAACAATCCGTCAGCAAGCACGCACGTTAATGCACGGCGCGGAAATTCAGAAAATGGCCGGCCGCTAGTATCGTCACCCCAACCATGGTGAAGAATATCTCCATCATCCCGTGCGGCAAAGACAACGCAAAAGCCATCAGCCCGATGCCGACCAACCCGATAACCAACGGCATAATCAGGCGATGTCGCCGCAGACCCTGCCCCAATCCGATTATCCCTATCCCGATTGCCAGCAACAAGCCAACTTCGTGAATGTGATGATCGAAGAACAAACCACCCGCAGATGCAAGAAACGCGACCAATATCGTGGTGCCGATACAATGCAGCAGGCACAGCCCGGCAAGGCCCATGCCGATGCTGTCCGCCCAGCTATCGCGGCGCTTTAATGTTTTGAGTGCGATTGCCAACATGGGTAATCCTATAACCAATGTTGCCGCACGTTACAACATATCATTGCAGCTGGAATGAATAATTTCCGGGCGATCGCCCCGACTGCCATCGCCCATGCGCGGCAGTTCACAGTTTTGCAATTCGGTCCTGCCGCATTTTCACCTGCATTTGCTTGCGGCGCGAAGCTGACAGCGGCATAGAGCGATGCATGACCAATAGGGCGGCGGCATATCCATCTGCGTTATATTTACGCCTTGCAAACTGGATGCTGGGCGTGGCGGCCATGGTTTTTGCAATCGTTGTGATCGGCGGGATCACCCGGCTGACCGAATCGGGGCTGTCGATCACCGAATGGAAACCGGTGCTGGGCACGCTGCCCCCGTTAAGCGATGCGGCATGGGCCAGCGAATTTGAAAAATACAAACAGATACCGGAATATATCGAAATAAACGGCCCGGCAGGAATGGGGCTGGAAGAGTTCAAATTTATTTATTTCTGGGAGTGGGTTCACCGGCTTTGGGGGCGGCTGATCGGCCTTGCCATTCTCTTGCCGCTGGCATGGTTTTGGATCAGGGGGCTGATACCGGCGGGATACAAGCTGCGATTCGTGGCGCTTTTGTCGCTGGTCGGGCTGCAGGGCGCTATTGGTTGGTGGATGGTGGCATCGGGGCTGGAAAGCCGCACGGATGTAAGCCATTACCGGCTGGCGGCGCATCTGCTTACCGCGCTGTTCATTTTGGGCGGGCTGATCTGGACCGCGCTTGATCTGCGCGCAAAGGCCGCCGATCCAAACGCGCGCGCTGCATCGCTTACCGGCTTTACCGTGACAGTGATTGCGGTGCTGTTTATCCAGCTGTTGGTCGGCGCATGGGTCGCGGGGCTGAATGCCGGTTATGTATCAAATACATGGCCGCTGATGAATGATCGTTTGGTGCCGCAGGGCATTGATTGGTCTGGCGGTGCCATATACGCTTTCGTCAATGATCCTTATCTGACGCATTTCTTCCACCGGTGGTGGGCATGGGTAACGGTTGCGGCGCTGATCGTGTTGGCGCGCCGCGTGCGGAATAAATCCCGGTTGATATCTATCGCAATTCATTCGGCGTTCGGCGTTCAGATCCTGCTCGGAATAGCGACGGTGATGTCGGATATGGATATTACAATCGCCGTTCTGCATCAGGCTGTAGGAGCATTGGTGGTGGCCGCGACCGTATGGGGCGCCCACCGGCTGGGGACGTAGCCACCGCCTATAAGCGAAGCTGCGAAAAAAAGGGCCGGCACTCCGGGAAAACAAGCGGGAGGTATTATTTTACCCGCGCTCTATCGCGCTAATCGCTTGACTTAGCGGCGCCGCCCGCCCAATAGCGCGCATCAATCGGCGGAAAAGGCACAGCTGCCTGCCGAAGGTTAACCTGAACAATTTGAAACGCACGAAAAGGACGATCAGCATATGAAAACGCTGTCCAAGACAACAAAGTCGCTTCGTACGCAGGATGTGGAAAAAGACTGGCATGTCATCGACGCCGACGGTCTTGTCGTTGGCCGTGTCGCCAGCATCATCTCCAGAATCCTGCGCGGCAAGCATAAACCCAGCTACACCCCGCATGTCGACTGCGGCGATCACGTGGTTGTCATCAATGCTGATAAGGTCCGCTTCACCGGTAACAAGACGACGGATAAGAAATATTACCGTCACACCGGCTATATCGGCGGAATCAAGGAAACAACGCCGGAACGTATTCTGGAAGGCAAATTCCCTGAACGCGTTCTGGAAAAAGCGGTCGAGCGCATGGTGCCGCGCGGTCCATTGGGCCGGGCGCAGATGAAGGCGCTTCATCTCTATAACGGCGCAGAGCATCCGCATGACGGGCAAAACCCCAAGACACTCGATATCGCGGCGATGAACCGCAAGAATAAGGTGCGCGTATAATGGCTGATACAAAAGAGACAACAAACACGCAAAACACCGCTGCCGACGCGACAGCGACATCGCTGGCCGATCTTGGTCAGGTGGCGGGCGAAGCCGTTGCGCAGACGCCGGAGCAGCCTGCTGCCCCGTTGCGCGAACAGGAAATAGATGCGCATGGCCGTGCCTACGCCACTGGGCGCCGTAAGGATGCTGTGGCGCGCGTCTGGTTAAAGCCGGGCAAAGGCGTGATCACCGTGAATGGCCGCGATCAGGCGAAATATTTCGCGCGCCCATCGCTGCGCCTCGTTATCAATCAGCCCTTCGACATTTCGGAACGTGCTGGCCAATATGATATCGTCGCAACGGTAAAAGGCGGCGGTCTTTCGGGACAGGCCGGTGCAGTGAAGCATGGCATCAGTCAGGCATTGACGCGGTATGAGCCTGCCCTGCGCGGCACGGTAAAGGCAGCAGGCTTCCTGACCCGCGATAGCCGCGTTGTGGAACGCAAGAAATACGGCCGCGCAAAAGCGCGCAAGAGCTTCCAGTTCTCGAAACGCTGATTGTTTTTTGCAATTGCTCTATACGAAAAGGCCCGGCAGAAATGCTGGGCCTTTTTGCTTTTTGGCCCGCCGCATAAAATATCAATAGCCGTATAAAACGAACACCCTGCCAGCATGACGAAATTTGTTATCCTCACATTGCTCATTGCGCTCGTCATCGGCGCGCTTTGGCTGTGGCGGCAACCCGGGCCGCAGCAGCTTGATCTGGCTGACCGGCTCTATCCCCTTGGCGCGCGGTTTGACGGATCGGTAAAGCGGGGCATTATTTACAGTGAGCAAAGCGGGCAAAGGCTTGATATATATCAGCCTGCCGGGCAAGGCGCGCATCGGGTTGTGCTATTCTTCCATGGCGGTTCATGGCGTGATGGATCACGCGCTGGATATGGCTTTGTCGGGCGCGCCTTTGCGGCGCAGGGCTTCACCACCATTGTCGCCGATTACCGGAAAGCGCCGCAGCATAAATTTCCCGATTTTGTTGCCGATGCCGCAGCTGCTGCCGATTGGGCGCACAACAATATCGCGCAATATGGCGGCGATGCGAGCCGCATTTTCCTGATGGGCCATAGCGCCGGCGCGCATATCGCGATGCTGGCCGCGCTCGATCCGCAGTGGTTGGCCGCCCATGGCAGCGATAGCGCGATCATCACCGGCGTTATCGGCATATCGGGCCCGTATGATTTTCTGCCGTTTGAACCGGGCGGCCCTGCCGATGCCGTGATGGGGGATTGGCCAAGCCCGCAAGAAACGCAGCCGATCACCTATGCCCGGCGCGGCGCTCCGCCCGTATTGTTGCTCACCGGCGATGCGGACACCACCGTGCGGCCGCGCAACAGCATCAATTTGCATAGGGCGATGGAGGATGCTGGTGCGATCTGTGCCGTGAAAGCATATGCAGGTTTAAATCATATTGATCCGATCATGGCGATATCGCGCCCGTTCCGCGCAAAGGCACCGGTCATCGACGATGCTTCAGCGTTTATTCGAACCGCGCCGGAATCAGTTGCTGCGCAGCAGCCGGGCCGCGAAAATCCCGCGCAGAAATAGGCCCAGTATCGCCACAACCAGAACGGTGGCCGCCGCGCCCGTCACGCCATATATCGGCAATAACCATGCGAGCAGCGCGATCAATACGCCGACCGATACCAATCTGATAAGCACCGCCTGCCGCGTTTGCCCCTTCGCCAGCAATAATGGTTCAAACGACGAACCCATCATATCAATCGCCCCTGCGACCCCCAACAATAGCAGCAGCGGATAAGCGCCGAGATACGCCTCACCAGACATCGTCACCAGAATAAATTCACCGGCGATCAAGACCAACGCGATGATCAGCAAACCGCTGCCCAGCCCCAGCTTTATTGACGTTCCGGCTATTACGCGCAATGCAGCGCGGCCAGCGGCATCGGCGGCGCGTTCATGGTTGCGGGCCATTTCGGCAAACAACGCGCGCGAAAACAGGCCCGTCAATTTGCCCAGCGAATTGGCCAGCTGCTGCGCCAATCGGTATAGCCCTGCCTGTGCCTCACCCACGAACAGCCCCAGCAGCAGCACCGGCCCCTGCGCGCCAATCGCATACAGCGTTGTCGTAATATTCGTGGCGAGTGTGAAGCGGAAGAAGCCGGGAAAGCTGCGAAATTTGCCGGCCATTCCTGCCATGCTGATCCGTGCGGTATGCGCTTTGCCATATCGGTAGGACAGCCACCAATAAACAAGCGACGCCGCGCATTCGGACGCTGCCCATGCCGCCAGAAACCCGGCGATGGTGGGCATGAATGCAAGCGCAATCAGCGCGCCAACCATACGGATTACCGGTATCGCAGTCTCTGCCACCGCGCCCGCATCATACCGGTCCAGCAAGCGCAACAACCCCATCGGAGTAGAGCGCACGGCAAACAGCAAAATCAATGCATAGCAGATGGCATATAGCTGCAAATCCGCATCCCATCCCAGCAGCGGCCCCACCAAAAGAGCAAAGGCCACCGCCAGAACTGCACCAAGCGCCGCACCCGCCAGATCAATCGCGGCCGAGGCTGATACCAGCGCGGCGAGCGCGCCCGTGTCGCCGCGCGTCAATGGCTTTTGCCCGAATTTTACGAAGCCCTGCCAGCTTTCAAATTTTACCACCGTGCTAATCAATTGGGCAGAGGCGATCACCATCGCGAACAGGCCAAATTCCGCAACGCCCAGCGTGCGGGTAACAATTGCCAGATAAAACAGGCTCAGCACCGCGCCGACAATTTTACTGGCAGCCAGCCAGCCGGTATTGGCAAATATCCGCCGCAGCGCCGCAGCGGCTGTCTCGCTGCCCCCTGATGCGTTATCCGTCATGGCCGCAAATCCTTCTGCGCGATTGCCGGTGTGATGCAGGCGCCGGAAAATGTGCTGGCCTGCCCTACTGTGCCGATATATGTCGCAGCTACATCAAAAACCACGGACGAGAAACTGTTTATGGGACATGCCAAAGCCATCCGCCGCGCGATTATATTAAGCGCCGGGCAGGGTTCACGCCTATTGCCGCTGACCGCGGACCGGCCCAAATGCATGATTGATTTCAGCGGGAAGCCGCTGATTATCTGGCAGATCGAGATGCTGCTGCGCGCGGGCGTGACCGATTTTCATATCGTCACCGGCTTCAAAACCGATATGGTGGAGGCTGAACTGGCGGGTCTGGAGAATAAAGACTGCGCCATTACCGTGCATTTCAATCCCTTCTTTAAAGTCGCGGATAATCTGGGCAGCTGCTGGATTGTGCGCGATATGATGGATGAGGATTTCATCATATTGAACGGCGACACGCTGATCAGCGCGGATATCGCAGATCGGGTTCAGCAGGGCACCGATTGGCCGATATCGGTGACCGTCGATATAAAGCCGGATTACGACAGCGATGATATGAAAGTGTCGCAGCGCGATGATCGGCTGATCGCGATTGGCAAGACGCTGACGGCGGAGCAGAGCAATGCGGAATCGATCGGCTGCCTTGCCTTTCGCGGCGAGGGCGCGGTGCTGTTCCGCGATAAAATACGCGCGATGATGCGCACGCCCGCAGGGGTCGAGAACTGGTATCTTAAAGCAATCGACGCGCTCGCGCCCGGCGGCAAGGTTGGCACCGTCAGCATTGCGGGCATGGATTGGGCCGAGGTCGATTTCCTGAACGATATCGAGATCGCAACCGCGCTTACCGATCGGTGGGCAGCATCGCGTAAATAATATCAGCTGCGTTTTGATCCGCCGGAATTTCAGGATCGCCAATTTCATGCGCCATGGTATCGCGTTGTAGCTGGGCAAAGCCTGCATGTGTTTCAAAAGATTGATCAATGGCGGGCATGATCGCGTCAAGCTGCGTCACACATTCGCCCAATCGCCACATCGCTGGCAGTTTGGTATCATCGGCCCCGCCATCGCCCAGCTGATCTATAAATACGCACGGGCGCGGATGGATCAGAAATTCGAAAAGCTGGCTGCTGAAATCGCCCAGATAAGCATCGGCAGCCAACGTGTATGTCATATCCATCGATTTATCTGACCCGGGATCGAAGATAATATGGTCGCAATCGAGCGCGCGTACATAATCGGTTATCGCAGCCGGATCGGTTTCCTGGAACAACCGGACATGCGGCGCGGCGATCAGATTATAGCGATCCTGCCGTGCGAACAGATCGATAATGTCCCGGCCAAACTGTTCCCAGCTTCCCCGTCGGGGATGGAAATGCGGGTTATACAGCACAGTGCGGCGGTCATTGGCGAACAGGCTTTTGCGTTTCAGGCGGCCGAGCTTTCGCAGCCCGGCAATTTTTATTTGCCCGACGACAGACAGTTTTTCGGGCGGCAGCAGATTGAGCTGCATCGTGGTTTCATAGTCCGCCTGCCCGGCCAGCAATACATGATCAAACAGCGCAAAACGCCGATCAACACCGCCGCCGCCCGCGCGGCGCGGCCCGCCAACGCCGTGCGGTATATGGATCAGCGCGGGGCAGTGGCCGGGAAGGCGCTTCAGCAATGTCGACGTGCGTTCCAGAACAAGGATCGCTTTGGCTGCACGAATGCTGCGCGCCCAAACGATGAGTCGCAAGGCTTTGGAATCGCCGTTAAACATGCGCGCCCAACGCGGCAGTTCCATTATGCGTATATCAATCCGGCCACCGCCAAGCGCGGCCAGCATCGCGCGCAGCGTCTCGCCATCTGCATGATTGTTAACGTAGGCGAGCGTTTTCACATTATCGCGCGCAGACAGATCGGCAATAACCGGCGCGCCATGCAGAAATTGATGCGCACCGCCGACAGCAACAAATGCGACATCCGCTCGGCTTTCGCTGCCTGGCAAAACTTACCGCTGCGCCTGCAGAAGCATGCGTATCACATTGCCGCGCTGCGCTGTATCAAGCTGCACAGCATTGCCCAGATCAGGCACCTTTGGCCAACCGGCGTCGGGAAATATCTGGCCGTCACATTCGCGCGCGCCGTCATAGCGGGGGATTACATGAAAATGCACATGCGGATCGACCATCATCAGCATAAGATAGTTTACCTTCGCATAATCGACAGCGGCCTTCAGCATGGCCTCCGTCTGCGCGGTAACAGCGGCCAATTCGGCATGTGCCGCCGCTGGCAGATCGCCAAACGCCGTCGCATCGCTTTTCGCGGCCAATATGCAGCTTCCCAGCGTAGGCTGCGCCGGGCGCAGCAGCAGCAGCCAATGATCCCATTCGCGGATCAGCGTTTCAGGATATCCGAAATTGGTAATCGTTTCATTCATGTCGTCTGCTCCAGCCATGATGTTATTTTCGCGCCCTTTGCATGTGCAGCATAAGCCTGCGCCAATTGCACCAGATGCACGATGAGCGAAATCAGCGTCCATGCGGCCACCGCAGCCAGGCCGAGATCGGGCCGCCCGAATATCAACCCGATGATGAGCGGTATCATATTGGGGTTGCGGCGCGCGGTTATCAATCTGAAATCGCTATCGAATTTACGCCATACGTGAATATGGATGCCGAACTGCCGGATAAATTCGCCTTCGATCAATCGCTGCACGATATATCCGCCCCAGATGATACCCAGCACCCACCACCAGCTGGACGTATCATACGCCATGCCCCATGCTGACAGGCCGACTGCCCATGCCCAATACCAGAACGGCGGATGGATAAGATCTATGCCGTGATCGAATATATTGCCCCACCAGCTTGACGTGATCGTGCAGCGCGCGAGCTTTCCATCGACAGTATCAAGCACCATGAACGCAAAGCCCGAAGCGATGCCCAGCCAATATTCGCCAATCCAGAACAGATAGAATGCCAGCACACACAGCACAGCGCCAACCGCCGTCACCATATTGGGGGTCAGCCCGAATTTTGCGGCCCCGCGTGTGAGATGGAAAGCCAGCCCCTTCCATAGATACAGCGTCAGCAAATCGGTAATGCCCTTATACGCGCCTTCATAGCTTTCGCGTTCAATAGATATCGCGTTTTGCGGCGTCAGCGGCATGCAAAAAGGCTGCTGCTGTTTGCGCAGCGCATCATTATAGATCACGGGCCGGGTTTGCATATCTATGATTGTCAGCGCCGCCGGTATCTCGCCGCGATCCAGCTGCTGCGCAGTAGCGGCATCGACATGGCCAAGCACCGGGCGATTGCTATCGGTAAGCAGCAGGCCATCATTCGCAAGCATGTGGCGAAACCACAGCGGATCAAAGGCATAGGCCTGATCCACCCATAATATCCGCCGCGCCTCTGCGGTATCATTGCGCTTATGTTCCGGGGCAAGCCCCTCATCAATCCCCGCCTGACGCGCGAGGCGTTGCAGCCGCTGCGTATTGGGCATGCCCCAAATCGGCGTTTCATTCGCGCCTGATATATGCAGCTGTGTCGTCATCTGGTTCCCGCCGATCTGCCGTATGTTCAATGCGGCGTCACGGCGAAATCCGCAACCCTCCATCCGCGCTTTTCGGCCTCGGCAGCCAAACCGGCCTTGGACGTAATGCACATGGCTGTATCGGCCCAGTCCAGCAGCGGTGCATCGCTGATATGGTCGCTATAGGCGATGATTTCGCATGCCGCGCGGTCCGCATCCTGCTGTTCGAGCCATGCTTTCACGCGCCGTAATTTCTCCGCGCCATAACAATTTTCACCATCAATCCGGTGGCCGATCCGCCCGTCATCGCAAATATGGCGGGTCGCCAGATAATCGTCAAAGGACAGCCGCTCGGCAATTTGGCGCACATAGAATTCCGGCGCGGCTGTCGCGATGACAAGCCGGTATCCCGACGCCCGGTCCTGTGCAATGGCCTGCGCTGCCCCCGGCTGGACATCGGCGGGAACGACATCGGCGGCAAACTGGCGCGCGAGTTCATCCATCGCCGATTGCTCGGTCCATCTGCCGATAAACAGCGCAATGCCGAATTGCTTCAATGGCTTTCTCGCATAAAGCCGCAATTTATATCCGATCAAAGCACCGACCCATACCGGCGCGCGCCATATCAGGCTGCGTCCCCGGCGGCGCGCAGCGAAAATAAGGAATGCCGTAAATGTCGGTGTTTTCAATATTGTCCGATCAAGGTCATATATTGCAATTTTGCGCATAAGCCTCCAACCCAGCAATTCGTAACTGGCCTTATGGGGTTGCCGCTACACATGCAATGGACTGCGATTATATTGGCGGGGCAGCGTCCGGGCACGGATCCCGTTGCCGCGCATTTCGGGTTGGAATACAAGGCTTTGGTGGAGATTGGCGGAGAGGCTATGCTGACGCATGTGCTGCGCGCGGCCCATGATAGCCCGCAAATATCGCGCGTTATTGTCGCGGCGCAGCAGCCCGGTGCCTATGCCGCCGCGATTGCAGCGGGCGGCGGCGCGCAGCTGTTCAGCAGCAGCGACGGTATCTCTGCCAGCCTGCTAGCGCTGCTTGATAGCGATGCGGCCCCGTTGCCATGGCTTGTCACCACCGCGGACCACCCATTGCTTACACCGACGATAATCGGCAATTTTCTGGATGACGCATCGGCACAGCTTTCGATCGGTATGGTCGAACGGCAGGTGATGCTGGCGCAATTTCCTGATGCGCAGCGCACCTGGCTGCGGTTCGCAGACGGGGCATGGTCCGGCACAAATCTGTTCGCGATGCGCACCGACAATATCCGTTCGGCGCTGTCGCTTTGGGCCGGCGCGGAACAGGACCGCAAGCAGGCGTGGAAGCTGTTCCTGCATTTCGGCCCCCTGCTCGCACTGCGCGCCATAACGCGGACGATCGGCCTGAGCGCGGGGATCGCCAAGGCCGGAAAAGCCATGGGTATTGAGGCAGAAATTATCGCCATGCCCGATCCTGTTGCAGCGATCGATGTGGACAAGCCTGCAGATCATGCACTTGCAGCGCAGATATTTGCACAGCGACAGGGCTTGTGAAGCAGGGATAGCTTGGCTACCTGTTGTTCTTACTCATAATGAATCCAGACAGCAGGGCTTTTACATCATGGCGGAATTCACGCTCCCGAAGAACAGCAAGGTCAAAAAAGGCGAAACGCATGCGGCCCCATCCGGCGGCGTGACAAAGAGGTTCAAAGTGTATCGGTATGATCCCGACAGCGGCGAAAACCCGCGTTATGACACGTTTGATGTGGATACCGAAAATTGCGGTCCAATGGTGCTCGACGCGCTGATCAAAATGAAGGGCGAGCAAGATCCGTCGCTGACATTCCGCCGTTCATGCCGCGAAGGTATCTGCGGTTCATGCTCGATGAATATTGATGGCAAAAACGGGCTGGCCTGCACAACCGCGATCGAAGATTGCAAAGGCGATGTCACGATCACGCCATTGCCGCATATGGAAGTGATCAAGGATTTGGTCCCTGATTTTACGCATTTCTACGCGCAATATGCCTCGATCCAGCCGTGGCTTCAAACGGTTACGCCTGAACCATCGGGTAAGGAACGGCTGCAATCACCAGAAGATCGCGAGAAGCTGGACGGTCTGTATGAATGTATCCTGTGTGCATGTTGTTCAACCAGCTGCCCGTCCTATTGGTGGAACAGTGACAAGTTTCTGGGCCCCGCGATTTTGTTGCAGGCATATCGCTGGCTGGCCGATAGCCGTGATGAAATGACGGGCGAGCGGCTTGATGATCTGGAGGATCCATACCGGCTTTATCGGTGCCATACGATCATGAATTGTTCGAATGCCTGTCCAAAGGGTCTGTCTCCGGCAAAGGCCATTGCGGAGACCAAGAAGATGGTCGCGCAGCGCCAGATCTGACCGCGTTTTCCGTTCGTGAGCCAAAGCGCGCAAACCCCGTTTTCGACCTTTACGCCGTCAACTGAATTTCCCGGCTGGCATGAATGGTCGCTGGTCGATGAACGCCGGTTCAACAACGCAGTGTTGGGACGTCTGCTGGTGCGCGGCGATACCGATACCAGCGCCACCGTTCGGATGTTCCCGCAAATGCGGCATACCAACATGCTTGAAGCTGTTCATGGCGGCGCGACGCTTGGCTTTATCGATGTCGCGTTATTCGGGGCGGCGCGGCAGTTCGGGCTGAAGGAATTTGCCGCGGCCGTCACGCTTGATCTGTCGGTACAGTTTATCGGAGCTGGCAAGGCTGATGAACCATTGGATGCCCGCACTGAATTGTTAAAGGAAACCGGGCGTTTCCTGTTCATGCAGGGCCGGATCGAACAGGGCGATCATCTGGTCGCCAGTTTTCAGGGCACAGTGCGTAAGGCATCGCCACGGGTATCGCAGTTGATGGCCGAAAAATTAAAATGACATCAGCGCGGTGAGCATCGCTGCGCGTTATGGTGCGCTGCTGGAAAGCGGCGAATTGCGTCCCGATGCAGCACAGCAGCTTATCGTCGACAGGCTCGCGGCGTTGCAGGCCGAACTGGAACAGCCCCCCAAGCGCGGATCAATCCTGTGGCGGATAATGGGGAAGAAACCAGCATCGCCGCGCGGCCTTTATATTTGGGGCGATGTTGGCCGCGGTAAATCGATGTTGATGGATCTGTTTTACGAATCGATAGATATCGAACGCAAATCGCGGCGCCATTTCCATGAATTCATGATCGACGTGCATGCCCGCATCCGCGAAACGCGCGATACCGATCCCGGCGATCCGATCCCAAAGGTGGTAAAACGGTTTTCGGAAGAAACGCGGCTGCTGTGTTTTGACGAGATGGTGGTGAACAATATGGCCGATGCCGCCATTATGTCGCGCCTGTTCGGCGGGCTGATAGCCGCCGGCGTCACGATCGTCACAACGTCAAACCGTGTGCCGGATGATCTGTATAAGGACGGGCTGAACCGGCAGCTGTTCATCCCCTTCATAGAACTGATCAAGCGCGAACTTGACATATTGCCGCTAAGCGGGCCGACCGATTACCGGCGCGAGCGGCTGGGCAATGCGCAAACATGGCTTACCCCCAATGGCGCGGCAGCGACAGCGGCTTTATCGGAGACATTTTTCCAGTTGACCGATTACCCGCCGGGCGACCGTGCGCATGTGCCGTCAATGGAACTCGATGTCGGCGCCGGGCGAACAATGCTGGTGCCCAAAGCATTGAAAGGCGTCGCGGTGTTTTCGTTCAAGCGGCTGTGTGTAGAGGCGCGGGGCGCATCGGACTATCTCAGCATTGCGCGTCATTTCCACACTGTCATTATCGTCGGCATTCCCGTGCTGGGCCGGCATAATCGCAATGAAGCTGCGCGCTTCGTGACGCTGATCGACGCGCTGTATGAATACCGGGTAAAGCTGCTTGCCAGTGCTGACGCGCTGCCGGATGATCTGTATCTTGCCGGTGATGGCAAATTCGAATTTGACCGGACTGTTTCACGGCTATTGGAAATGCAGTCGGAAGAGTATCTCGCGCTCGGCCATGGCATTGACGCACGGGTGCAGTAGCTGCGCATGTTTCGCTGTCTGCAAAACGAAAGAAGCGGGCCGAACGGGCTTCGGATGCACCATGATTTAACCCGCCCAATCTGCGCTTAAACCTAACGCGAACTATTATCAAAGATAGTGTGGTATAGGCGGTTGAAATCCGCAGTTTTCCTGCGTATGCCAAAGCAAATTATCAGGCGGCACGGCGTCGGTGAACCTTCGGGCCTCTGGTGCATTCTATTTTATCAGGACAAAGGAACTTCTTCACATGGCACGCAACAAAATCGCGCTGATCGGCGCAGGCATGATCGGCGGCACGCTGGCTCATTTGGCGGCGCAGAAGGAAATGGGCGACGTTGTGCTCTTTGATATTGCCGAAGGTATGCCCGCTGGTAAGGCGCTCGATCTGTCGCAGGCCGCACCGGTTGAGGGGTTTGATTCCCGGTTGAAAGGCACGTCTGACTATGCCGACATTGCCGGTGCGAATGTGATCATCGTGACCGCGGGTGTCCCGCGCAAGCCGGGCATGAGCCGTGACGATCTGATCGGTATCAATCTTAAAGTTATGAAAGCGGTCGGCGAAGGTATCAAGGCAAACGCTCCGGACGCATTTGTGATCTGCATCACCAATCCTCTCGATGCGATGGTATGGGCATTGCGCGAATTTAGCGGATTGCCGCATAATAAAGTCGTCGGGATGGCTGGCGTATTGGATAGCGCGCGTTTCCGTCACTTCCTTGCAGACGAATTCAACGTGTCTGTTGAAGACGTAACGGCCTTCGTTCTGGGCGGCCACGGCGATACGATGGTTCCGGTGCCGGCTTACTCAACGGTTGCAGGCATCCCGATTCCCGACCTCATTAAAATGGGCTGGACCACGCAAGAGAAAATCGACGCCATTGTGCAACGCACGCGCAGCGGCGGCGGCGAAATCGTTCAACTGCTCGGAAACGGCAGCGCCTATTACGCGCCGGCAACATCCGCGATCATGATGGCCGAAAGCTACCTGAAAGATAAACGCCGCGTATTACCCGCCGCCGCGCATCTGACCGGGCAATATGGCGTCGACGATCTTTACGTGGGCGTCCCTGTAATCATCGGCAAAGACGGCGTCGAAAAAGTCATCGAAATCGAATTGAGCGAAGAAGCCCAGAAGAATTTCGACGTTTCTGTCGATGCGGTGAAGGAATTGCTGGAGGCGTGCAAAGGTCTGGATGAATCGCTGAAATGAACCGCGTCATCCCGGTGCATTCCGGGAGGTTATGCGGATGGGAGACGTCGGCTTTGCTGGCAGGACGAATGGAGAAACTGATAATATGTCGATTTTGATTAACAGAGATACGAAGGTCATCACGCAGGGAATGACAGGCGCGACCGGCACATTCCATACCGAACAGGCTTTGGAATATGGCACGAAGATGGTGGCCGGTGTCACGCCGGGCAAAGGCGGCACGACGCATCTCGGACTGCCCAATTTCGACACTGTGGCCGAAGCAAAGGAAGCGACCGGCGCCGATGCCAGCGTCATGTATGTCCCGCCGCCATTTGCAGCCGATTCGATACTGGAGGCAATCGCTGCGGAAATCCCGTTGATCGTTGCGATTACCGAAGGCATTCCGGTGCTTGATATGGTGAAAGTGAAGCGGGCGCTGTCGGGTAGCAAATCGCGGCTGATTGGCCCGAACTGCCCCGGCGTGCTGACGCCTGATGAATGCAAGATCGGCATTATGCCCGGCAAGATTTTTTCCAAGGGCAGCGTCGGTGTGCTTTCGCGTTCGGGCACGCTGACTTACGAAGCGGTTTTCCAGACCACTGCCGAAGGGCTTGGCCAAACAACAGCCGTCGGCATTGGTGGTGATCCGGTAAACGGCACCAATTTCATTGACGTGCTGGAACTTTTTCTGGCCGACGACGAAACCAAATCAATCATCATGATCGGCGAAATCGGCGGCGATGCAGAGGAACAGGCGGCACAATTCCTGATCGATGAAGCCAAGCAGGGCCGCAAGAAACCGATGGTAGGTTTCATCGCCGGGCTAACCGCGCCTCCGGGCCGCCGTATGGGCCATGCCGGTGCGATTGTTTCTGGCGGCAAAGGCGGCGCTGAAGACAAAATTGCCGCAATGGAAGAGGCGGGCATTCGTGTCGCGGCTTCGCCATCGGAACTTGGCACCACGTTGGTTGACGTTCTGAAAGGTTGAGGCGTGACGGTCTGGTGCTGTGCTGGCTCTGTCGCGGCATATTCACCGGCCAGCCACCTGCCCGGTGATACGACGCGACAGATAGAGGGCTACGGTCCGTTTTTTGCAAGGCACGCATAATGGGTATTGAAGGTCAGCAGTTTGAAGGTCCGGCAGAGCCCAAGGAAGGGCCCAGCTGGCAGCGCAAAGGCTGGCCATTGCGCGATGACGATGATCTGACGTCGGCGCTTGATCCGACGCAGATGGCAGCACAGGTCAAGGCCGCTGCCAAGTCTGCCGGCAAAGCGATGTCCGATGATGAAGTAATGCAGGCGGCGGGCGATTCGATTCGCGCGATGATGCTGGTGCGGACATACCGGGTGCGCGGCCATCTGGCGGCGAATCTTGATCCGCTGGGGCTGCATAAGCAGGAATTGCCGAAAGATCTGAAGCCCGAATATCACGGGTTCAAAGGCGCGGATCTTGACCGGCCGGTCTATGTCGGCGGTGTGATGGGCGTCGAATGGACGACGATCAAAGAGCTTGTTGCCATGCTGCGCACGAATTACTGCGGCAAGGTCGGCCTTGAATATATGCATATTTCCGACACCGCCGAACGCCGTTTCTTGCAGAAGCGGATGGAGGGCAAAGACGCTGCGATCCAGTTTTCGCCTGAAGGCAAAAAAGCCATCCTTGCCAAAGTGATGCAAGGGGAAGGCTATGAAAATTTTCTCGGTAAGAAATATGTCGGCACAAAACGGTTCGGGCTGGACGGCGGAGAGGCGATGTTGCCCGCGCTGGAGGCTATTATCAAATATGGCGGCGCTTTGGGCGTTCGTGAAATCGTATATGGGATGGCGCATCGCGGGCGGCTGAACATCCTCGCCAATGTGATGGAGAAGCCGTATCATGTGATTTTCCACGAATTTTCTGGCGGCAGTGCTAACCCTGAAGACGTTGGCGGCAGCGGGGACGTTAAATATCATCTGGGTACCAGCACCGACCGCGAATTTGACGGGGTCGAGGTGCATATGTCGCTCGTCCCCAATCCTTCGCATCTCGAAGCCGTCAATCCCGTCGTGCTAGGCAAGGTCAATGCGCAGCAGCTGATCCGCGAAGATGTTGCTGAACGTAATCAGGTGCTGCCTGTTTTGATCCACGGTGACGCGGCCTTTGCCGGACAGGGAATCGTTTGGGAATGCCTCGGATTTTCGGGTATTCGCGGATATAATACCGGCGGCTGTATCCATTTTGTCATCAACAATCAGATCGGCTTTACCACCAGCCCGCAATTCGCGCGTTCATCACCTTACCCGTCGGATGTGGCAAAGGGCGTGCAGGCGCCGATCTTCCATGTGAACGGCGATGATCCCGAAGCCGTGACATTTGCCTGCAAGATGGCAATCGAGTTTCGGCAGAAATTTGGCCGCGATATCGTGATCGACATGTGGTGCTATCGCCGCTTCGGCCATAATGAAGGCGACGAACCAAAATTCACGCAGCCGGTAATGTATGACGAAATCGGAAAACATCCCAAGGTAAGCAAAGTTTATGGCCAACGTCTGATCGAAGAAGGCGTGGTTGATCAGGCCTGGATGGACGCGCTTGCCGATGAATATGACAGTTTTCTGGAAGGCGAGTTCGAAGCCGGAAAAAGCTATGAGCCCAACCGCGCCGATTGGTTCGAGGGCCGCTGGTCGGGGCTGTATGCACCGGCAGATGCGGGCGATGTGCGGCGTAATGCAAAAACCGGCATTGATGAAAAACTTTTCGCCAGTCTCGGCCGCACGCTGACCACGGTTCCCGATGATGTAAATATCCACAAAACGCTGCGCCGGATTATCAAGGCAAAGGCCAAGATGTTTGACGAGGGCAAAGGTTTTGACTGGGCAACCGGCGAGGCATTGGCGTTCGGGGCGTTGCTGTCCGAAGGGTATAATGTGCGGCTTTCGGGGCAGGATTCAGGGCGCGGCACATTCAGCCAGCGCCATGCCGTTTGGGTGGATCAGGAAGGCGCGGAGAATTTCGTTCCCTTGAAACAGTTGCCACATGGCCGGTTCGACGTGCTCGATAGCCCGCTGTCCGAATATGGCGTGCTGGGTTTTGAATATGGCTATGCGATGGCCGATCCCAAAAGCCTTGTCATGTGGGAAGCGCAATTTGGCGATTTCGCCAATGGCGCGCAGATCATGATCGACCAGTTTATTGCCAGCGGCGAGGCAAAATGGCTGCGCGCCAACGGCCTCGTGATGCTGTTGCCGCACGGGTATGAAGGTCAGGGCCCTGAACATAGCTCCGCGCGGCTGGAAAGATTCCTGCAACTGTGCGCGCAGGATAATATGCAGGTGTGCAATATAACGACACCGTCAAATTACTTCCATGTCCTGCGGCGGCAGATGCTGCGATCATTCCGCAAGCCGTTGGTAATCATGACACCAAAATCGTTGCTGCGCCACAAAATGGCCGTTTCAACCGCCGAACATTTTCAAGGCGATCACCATTTCATGCGGATCCTGTCCGATACCAATCCGCCCGCGGACAAGGACGTAAAGCGGTTGGTGCTATGTTCCGGAAAGGTCGCTTTCGACCTTATAGAAGCGCGTGATGCCGCCGGTGACAAGAATACATCCATCGTCCGGATCGAGCAGCTGTTTCCTTTCCCGGCAGAGGCATTAAGCGTGCGGATGGAGCGGATGACCAATCTGGAAACGGTGATCTGGGCGCAGGAAGAACCGCGCAACGCAGGGGCATGGTCGTTCGTCGACCGCGAGATCGAGGCGAGCATGCAGGCAGCGGACATCCAGCCGCAGCGGCCTGTATATGCCGGACGTGAGGCCGCGGCATCGCCCGCCACCGGGCTAGCAAAGCGCCATGCAGAGCAGCAGGAACGGCTGGTTGCAGACGCATTGGGGCATAGTGACGGCAACGCCGATTTTGCAAAGTCCACGACTAATAAACGCGCGCCGCGCAAGAAATAAGTAACCACAAAGGACGATACCGAACATGTCCACCGAAGTTAAAGTGCCCGTGCTGGGCGAATCGATTACCGAGGCGACGATAGGCGAATGGCTGAAACAGCCCGGCGACACTGTTGACCGGGATGAACCCATCGCCAGTCTGGAAACAGACAAAGTTGCCCTCGAAGTGCCTGCGCCTGTGGCTGGCACGATGGGGCCATTGATGTTCGAAGTCGGTGACACTGTGAATGTCGATCAGGTAATTGCCAGTATCGAAGCGAGCGACGGCAATGCTGCCAAATCGGCGGGTAGCGGCGCGGCGAAGAAAGCGAAATCGGCACCGGAAAAAGACGCAGCGGATACTGCTGGCCCGGCCAGTGACGCATCGGCGGCGCCCGCGTCTACCGCTGAAAATGTGCAGACTTTATCGCCCGCGGTGCGCCGGCTCGTTCTGGAACACGGCGTTGATCCCAGCGCGGTAAGAGGCACCGGAAAAGATGGCCGCCTTACCAAGGAAGACGTGCTAGCCGCGGTGCAAAATGCCGGCGAAGCGCAAGGGAAGGCTGCCTCCAAATCGGCATCTGTTGGCCCGGCATCGCCAGCGGCAGGCGACCGGACAGAAGAACGCGTGCGCATGACGCGCCTGCGCCAGACAGTGGCCAAACGGTTGAAATCCGCACAGGATACCGCGGCGCTTCTCACCACCTTCAACGATGTCGATATGACCGAAGTGATGGAAACGCGCGGCAAGTATAAAGAATTGTTTGAAAAAAAGCATGGCGTTCGCCTCGGCTTTATGGGCTTTTTCACCAAAGCGGTGGCGCTGGCCGCGCGCGATGTGCCTTCGGTGAACGCGCAAATCGACGGTGAGGAAATCGTCTATTTCAAATATCTCGACGTCTCCATAGCCGTCAGCGCGCCCAACGGATTGGTTGTTCCCGTCATCCGCAATGCCGATGCAATGAGCTTTGCCGAAATTGAATCGACGATCGGTGATTTTGGCAAGCGCGCCAAAGACGGCACGCTGAAAATGGCGGAAATGAAAGGCGGTACATTCACCATTTCCAACGGCGGTGTATTTGGCAGCCTGATGTCGACGCCCATTATCAATCCGCCGCAATCTGCCGTTCTGGGGCTGCATCGGATTGAAGACCGCCCGGTCGTAATGCCCGATGGCAGCATCGCCGCGCGCCCTATGATGTATATGGCGCTGAGCTATGATCACCGGTTGATTGATGGCCGTGAAGCCGTGACCTTCCTGAAAATCGTGAAAGAAGCGATTGAAGATCCCGCGCGCTTGCTGATTGATTTGTAAGGAATATAGTTGATGGCAGATTATGATCTCATCGTAATAGGCGCTGGCCCCGGCGGCTATGTCGCGGCGATCAAGGCCGCGCAGCTGGGGCTGAAAACCGCCTGCGTTGAAAGCCGGGATGCGCTGGGCGGCACATGCCTCAATGTCGGCTGCATTCCATCAAAGGCACTGCTCCACGCATCCGAATTATATGAAGAAGCGCATTCAGGTGCGCTCGAAAAATTTGGCATTAAACTGTCGGGGGCCACGCTCGATCTGAAAGCCATGATGGCGGAAAAAGCGAAAGCAGTCGGCGAACTGACCGGCGGCATCGCATTTCTGTTCAAGAAGAACAAAGTCGATTGGATTAAAGGCCACGCCGCCTTTGAAAGCAAAGACAGCATTGCCGTTGAAGGCAAAAGCTATACTGCGAAGACATTCATTATCGCCACAGGATCATCGGTAACGCCGCTGGCGGACGTAGAGGTTGATAACGCGAAAGGCATCGTGGTCGATTCTACCGGTGCGCTGGATTTGCCGAAAGTGCCCGATCATATGGTCGTTATTGGCGGCGGTGTAATCGGGCTGGAACTGGGCAGCGTCTGGCGCCGATTGGGCGCGAAAGTGACAGTGGTTGAATATCTTGACCAGATCCTGCCCGGTATGGATAGCGACATCCGCAAGGATTCCGCTGCGATCTTCAAACGTCAGGGTTTTGACATCATGACGTCAACAAAGGTTACAGGCGTGGCGGTGAAGGGCAAAAAAGCAACGCTGACATTGGAGCCTGCCGCTGGCGGTGATGCGTCCACAATCGAAGCAGATGCCGTGCTGGTTGCCATTGGGCGGCGCGCGAATACCGACGGGCTATCGCTTGATAAGGCCGAGCTGAAAACCAATGATCGCGGCCAGATTGATATCGCGCATGATTTCAAAACGGCCACGGACAATATCTATGCCATCGGGGATTGTGTCGCAGGGCCAATGCTGGCGCATAAGGCAGAAGATGAGGGCGTGGCCGCTGCCGAATTTGCCGCAGGCGGGATTGGCATTGTGAACCATGATCTGATCCCCGGCGTCGTCTATACCGACCCCGAAATTGCCAGCGTCGGCAAAACAGAGGATGAATTGAAAGCGGACGGAGCCGACTATAAAGTCGGAAAATTCCCCTTCACAGCGAACAGCCGCGCAAAGGCCAACCGCGATACTGATGGCTATGTTAAAATCATCGCCGACGCGCAAACCGACCGCGTTCTAGGTGTGCATATAATCAACAAGCTGGCAGGCACTTTGATTGCCGAAGCCGTAATAGCGATGGAATTTGGCGCAACGAGCGAAGACTTCGCGCTAACCTGTCACGCGCATCCGACGCATGCAGAGGCGGTGAAGGAAGCAGCAATGGCCGTTCGGGGCAAGCCTATTCATATGTAGTAGCGGCGCTGCAACCGCGAGGCCAGCGCCATCAAAGCTGCGCGCGGACATGCGCGCGATTATTTCAGATATTGCGGAAACAACTGTTTCAGATTGGCAATCTTCGGCGCATCCCATGCCACGATATAGGAATGGTTGGGATTTTTCTGCATGAAATCCTGGTGATATTCCTCGGCAGGATAGAAGCTAAACGGCTCAATCGTCGTTACAATCGGATCGTCCCAAATTTTCGCCTTATCAAGCTGGGCTATATAGCTGCGCGCGGCATTTTCCTGCGCTGAATTGGCGGGGAAGATGGCGGTACGATATTGCGCGCCTTTGTCGGGGCCCTGCCGGTTCAACTGTGTCGGATCATGCACGACGGAAAAGAATATGTGCAGCAGCTGGTCATAACTTACCTTGGCGGGATCATACGTGACCTGCACCGTTTCTGCGTGGCGCGTGAATCCTGAGCTGACTAATTCGTAATTGGCATTGGATTTCAGCCCGCCGGAATATCCCGATTTGGCACTGACGACGCCGTCAATCTGTTCGAACACACCTTCTACACCCCAAAAGCAACCGCCGGCCAAGACAGCGGTTTGCATTCCTGCCGGTTCTGTAATGGCATCGGCGGGCGCGGGTATGGAAATCCCTTCGCTGGCTTCGGCGGCAATGATTCCGCCCAGCATACCGGGCGCGTCTTCGGGCAGAATAGTATAACCCAGCCCTGCGACGCCCAACGAAACGGCGGCCAGAACGGCAAATTTATTCAGGCTGGCTTTGCGCATCCGCAATCGTCTCCACTGTAATTGACCGTGCCGTTTCCACCTGTATATCCGCGCTCGCTGGCTTAACCAGTGTAAGCCCAGCCGCACCCAGAGCCATGCCGCCCGCCAAGCTGAGGAAAAGATCTGATTTCAAAAAGGTGATTGCGCGCATCATGATTTTGTTTCCGGGTGCCTGTATCCATTCGGCAATCTGGCCCGAATGGTTACATCGATAAACAGGCTATGGCCCATTCAATGTTAAGTCGCGCTTAACGGGCCTCCGGTTCAAATTATGGCAGCGGGCTATCTTAACGCAACGCCTACACCAAAGCAGCGCAGGCTGTTTGAATTCTGCTACATGCTTCTCGCAAGACATCTTCTGATGTGGCGTAACTGACGCGGAAGCCGGGCGACATTCCGAACGCGCCGCCATGCACGGCCGCCACGCGCGCTTCATCAAGGAAATATCCGATCAGATCTTCGTCATTTTCAATCGTCTTGCCGCCGGGGGTGGTTTTCCCGATAATACCGCTGCAATCTGGATAGACGTAGAAAGCCCCTTCCGGTGTGGGGCATTCCAGCCCGGGTGCATCGTTCAGCATTGCCACCACCAGATCGCGGCGCTGCCTGAATGCTGCGTTGCGCTCCGCCAGAAATTCTTGCGGCCCGTTCAATGCGGCAAGCACAGCATATTGGCTGATCGAACAGGGATTGCTGGTCGATTGCGACTGTAATTTGCGCATGGCATTGATCAACCATTCTGGACCGCCCGCATATCCAATCCGCCAGCCCGTCATGGCATAGGCCTTTGACGCGCCATTCATCGTAAGCGTGCGATCATACAATCCGGGGCATGCCTCGGCTATCGTTGCGAAGGGCGTGTCGGCATACCAGATATGTTCATACATATCGTCGGTCAAAACCATGACATGATCATGCTTCAGCAACACCTCTCCCAATGCTTTCAGCTCATCCTTGCTATAGGCGGCGCCGCTGGGATTTGATGGCGAGTTCAGAATGATCCACCGCGTTTTCGGCGTTATGGCGCTTTCAAGCTGATCCGGTGACAATTTGTAATTCTGGTCCGCCCCTGCCTGGATGAACACCGGTTCACCGCCGGCAAAGCGCACGATATCGGGATAGCTGACCCAATAGGGCGCAGGAATAATCACCTCATCACCAGCATCAAGTGACGCAACGAGCGCGTTGAACAATGTATGCTTTCCGCCTGCATTCACGGTTATCTGGCTGCGGGTGTAGGAAAGGCTGTTGTCACGGGCGAATTTCGCGATGATGGCGTCTTTTAATTCGGGGATACCGTCGACCGCTGTATATTTCGTCTTCCCGTCACGGATAGCCTGAACTGCTGCGTCTTTCACAAATTCAGGTGTATCGAAATCCGGCTCCCCCGCCGACAGGCCGATCACATCAATGCCCTGTTCGCGCAATTCGCCTACCCGAGCGGACATCGCCATCGTGGCAGAGGGCGCGATACGGCCAAGCGCAGCAGAAACATTAGACATGGTGCAAAGGTCTTTCATCAACAATGGACCCGGCCGTTTGGCGAGGCAAATAACGCGGCTGCGCTTACGCTTTTATCTCTATCTCCGCAACAGATTTGGCGGGCAATCTTGCAGGCATCAATCCGCGCAGACTGTTGCCCAGCAGGAAACCGCCGCGCAAATCCTCTGCCGTCAAATCGGCTTCCAATGCGCGGCCAGTATCAATCAGTTCGCGCCGCAATACACCCGGCAGTAACCCGCGCGATAAAGGCGGCGTCATCAGCTTGCCGCCGCGTTCCACGAATATCGCGCTCCGGCTTGCCTCTGTCAAAAAGCCGTCATCGCCGGCAAATATAATTTCGTCACAGGCGCTGGCAATTCGCGGGGCATCGTAAAAGGCGCGGTCGCTTGTTTTGTGCCGCAGCCGGAAATCTGAACTGTCCACGGGCAGTGGAACGATTTCTGCAGTCATCATGGTGGAGCAAGGCTGCTTTTCTTGCACCATCGCCGCGACTTCGATAGCGATCGCACCGCGCCGCGAAAGCAGCAATCGCAGTTTGCTGGGCCGATCGATATGGAAACTGGCGGCATGAAGCCGGTTACGTGTATCATGGCGATCAAATTCGAAATCGAGTGCGCGGGCACTTTCCTTCATCCGCTCCAAATGCAGCTCCAGCCGCAATATGCCGGTGTCCGGTTCAAACCGCATCGTTTCTATCAGATCGAAATCCGCTCGGTCCATCTTTGCAAATTCCCCCTTGGCAAGGCATTCTGCCCATTCATCGGCCTCCGCCGAATCCGCGACGACACCGGACCCCAAACCGAATGAAAGCTGTTTCGCATCGTCATTCAAGCTGAAACTGCGGATGGCCACATTGAACGCGGCGGTGCCATCGGGATCAATCCGGCCCATGGACCCGCAGTAAAAACCGCGCGGCGCGGCTTCAACTTCGTCGATAATCTCCATCGCCCTGATTTTGGGTGCGCCGGTAATCGATCCGCAGGGAAAGATCGCTCGGATAATATCAGCGGCAGACTTACCCGGCAGCAATTTGCCGGTAACCGACGATATCATTTGATGGATGGTGGGATAGCTTTCAATCTTGAAAAGCTCAGGCACTTCGACACTGCCGGGGGCGCATACGCGGGACAGATCATTGCGCAGCAGATCGACGATCATCAGATTTTCCGCGCGTTGCTTCGCGTCGGTTTGTAATATGCTGACCGCTTCTGCGTCCGCTACCGGATCGGCCTTTCGCGCGGCCGTGCCCTTCATCGGCTTGGTCGTCACCCGGCCATCTTGTAATGCGAAGAACAATTCTGGAGAAAAAGACAGATGCCAATTTTCGCCCGTATAGATCACACCGCCATAGCCAGCGGCTGCGCGGGGGCGCAAAGCTGCATATAAAGCCAGCGGATGGCCAGCATAGCGGGCCGCTGCCCGGAAGGTGAGATTGGCCTGATAAATATCGCCTGCACGGATATATTCCTGCACTGCCGCAAATGCATCGGCATAGGCCAAACGGGGTATATCCGGCGTAACTGCCCCGATCCATGCCCCATGCGGGCGTGGCAGCCATGACGGCATGACGTCAGATACAAACTCCTGATATGTATGGAAAACCCCGAACCATGCCAGCGGCGTCCTATGCAATTCAGCGGTACTGCTATTCGGCGCGATCAAATAATCGCCGGCTTCGTAGTTGATAAACCCCGCGGTAAAATACCCATCATCTGCAGCGGCCTGCAATTCGGACAAGAGACGGGGGATATCCTCCTGTGATGATGCAGATATTACGCGTACGGGATGCTGATATATCCGCGCAGGAACCGCACTGTGCTCGCGTGCATCATCGAGCAGAACAAAAGGTGCCGAGCAATCAATCATCGCCAATATCCTTACAGCGCGCGACACATTTTGCGAGCATTCTATCGCACCATCACTTTACCGGTCAGCGACATCTTTCAATCCAGCCAGATGCGACAAAAAAGCCACAGAGACGAATAATCGTCGCACAGGGATAGGCTACGGCATCCAATTAGATTATTTGACTGACATGAATGTTCATTAAGGACATCAGCGGGAGATATGCGAATGTTAACTACACACAAATCTGGTTTTGCGAGTCGGCTTGCCATGGCGGCAAGCGCGATTGCGATCATCGCTGCTGCACCTGCATTTGCGCAGGACAGCGACGATGCGGAACCAAAAGCCGCTAAAGCCACGAAAAGCACAGGCAATGCGATTGATTCGCTGAACACGCCGATCGTGGTGACTGGCACGAAAACGGCGAATGTCGAAAATGTTCAGGATGTGGCGCTCGCTGTCACGGCGTTCAACGCGGATAGCCTGGAGGCATTGAAGGTCCGCGATGTGCAGTCGCTGACCTATTCGACCCCCAATGTCAGCCTTGATCAGATCGGCACGAGCCGCGGTCAGGCCAACTTCTCCATTCGCGGGCTGGGCATCAACAGCTCGATTCCGTCGATTGACCCAACCGTGGGTGTTTTCGTCGATGGCGTTTATCTCGGTTTCAATGGCGGCGTTGTTTTCGATCTGTTCGATCTGGACAGCGTCGAAATTCTGCGCGGACCGCAAGGCGTTCTGTTTGGCCGCAATGTTACCGGCGGCGCTGTGCTGATCAACACTGGAAATCCAACAGAGGAATTTTCCGGCAAGTTTCGTGCAGCAGTTGATGGCCCATTGGCCGATGGCGGCCGGGGCGGCCCGAATTACACCGCCAGCGGCGTGATTTCCGGGCCGATCGTGGAAGACGCGTTGCTGTTCAAGATCGGCGCATATTACAACAAGGATGAAGGCTATTTCACAAACTTGTTTGATGGATCAAACCATGGTGAAGCCGAAACCAAAATCCTGCGCGGCGCACTGGAGGCCCGGCTTGGAGACCTGACGGTCACCGGAAAGCTGGATTATTTCGAAAGCGACGGCGATGGCCCGGCCGCCCAGAACCGCGGTGTATACGCGCGTGACAGCTTTGATTTCTCGATCGACAATCGCGGTTTCTATGACACCGAGGTTTGGACCGGCAGTGTAAAAGCCGAACTCGATATAGGCCCCGGCACGCTGACCAATATTTTCGGTTATCGCAAATATGACGGGTCTACCGATGGCGATATCGATGCATCGCCCATCTTCTTTTTCCATTCGAACACGGAAACCGAACAGGATCAGATTTCAAACGAGCTGCGCTATGCGTTGTCCACCGATAATCTGGACCTGACATTCGGCGGTTTCTATTTTGATCAGTCGATTGCCTATACCGAAGTGCGCGATCTGCCTTTTGTAACTCCGGCAACATTTTATGGTGGCGGACAACAGGATCATGAAGTGATCGGTGCGTTCGCGAATGCCAAATTCAACGTCACCGACGCGTTGAGTCTCATTGCAGGTATTCGGTGGAGCCAAGAGAAAAAGGACGCCGGCGTCACATATGTGCGGCCGCGCCCCAATTGTTCGGTTGTGGAGGGCACCTGCCCGACCACCGGCACGAACCCATTTGTTCCCGGCGAACCTAACGGGTTTACCGACGATGACAAATGGAGCAATTGGTCCCCTAAATTGGGGCTGCAATATGAATTTGCCAGCGGGCAGCTATATGGTCACTGGACGCGCGGTTACCGTTCGGGCGGGTATAATTTCCGCACTACCGATCCTAGCGTCTTCCTGAATGATATCGTGGCCACAACAGGTTCCTTGTCATTTGACGAAGAGCGCGTGGACAATTATGAAATTGGCGCAAAATATCAAACACTTAATGGTGAGTTCACGCTGAACGCTGCGGCGTATATTACCAAGATTGATAATATGCAGCGCGAGATCAATCAGGCGGGTGCCGCAGGCGTCTCGCAATATATTCTCAACACCGCCGATGCCACCATTAAAGGCTTCGAGGCCGAAGCGCGGATGCGCGTGTCGGACAGTCTGCTGTTCACCGCCAACATCGGGATAATCGATGCGAGCTATGATGATATCCGATTTGATATCTCCGGCGTTCAAGGAGTGACAGGCACGATCGATGATGAAGATTTTGCGTTGGCGCTGCCGCGTGTGCCCGAAGTGACCTGGGGTGCGGGCTTTGTGCATGATCTGGATCTGGGCAACAGCTCCATCGTCAGCCGCGTGAACGTGCAATATCGTGACGAGTTCGCTTACACCGATAACAATTTCGGCTTCGTGCAGGATGTCACCAATCTGGATGCCAACATCACATGGAACACACCGGTTGAGGGCTTGGCGTTTTCCGTTTACGGGAAAAATTTGCTCGATCAGGTGCAGGTTGGCGGCGACACTCAGTTGCCATTCAACGCCGGCGCCATTGCGGGTGCCACGCCGATTTCAAACGGCGTGAACCGGCCGTTCGATCAGTTTCCAGCGTCCGGCACATTCTCTCCGCTGGCCAAAGGCCGGGTAATCGGGGCAGAGGTTACGTTTGGTTTTTAAGCCAGCGTAAAGACAAAACAAAAAGCCCGTCAGCGTGCAGCTGGCGGGCTTTTCTTTGGCTTATTTCAAACGCTCGGCATGCCATGCCAGATGTTCGGCCATAAAGGTGGACACGAAATAATAGCCATGGTCATACCCGTCCTGCAGCCGAATTTGGGCCGGATAGTTAGCGGCCTTGCATGCCTGTTGCAGCAAATGCGGCTTTAGCTGTTCCTCGCGCGCTTCGTCCGCCGTTCCCTGATCCACCAGAATATCGATCTCTGCGGCGCCATCCGCGATCAGCGCGCAGGCATCATATGCGCGCCAAGCCGCTTCCTCCGGCCCTAGATACTTGGTCAGGGCATTGCGCCCCCATGGACTGTTCATTGGTGAGGCTATCGGGGAAAATGCGGATAGCGACCTAAACCGGTCCGCATTGCGCAACCCGATTGTAAGCGCGCCATGCCCCCCCATGCTGTGGCCCATCATAGCCTGTCGCGACATATCAGCAGGGAAATTTTCGGCCACCAGTTCAGGCAGCTCTTGCTCGATATAGCTGCGCATCGTGTAATGCTGCGCATATGGTGATTGGGTCGCATCGACGTAAAACCCCGCCGCATGCCCGAAATAATGTGTGCCATCGGGATCGCCCGGCACATCGTCACCGCGCGGGCTGGTATCCGGAGCCACGAAGATCAATCCATGGCGCGCGCATGCTTCGCGATATTCGCCCTTTTCGGTGACATTGGCGTGGCTGCATGTCAGCCCGGAAAGATACCAGACCACGGGCAGCTTTTCACCCGGCTGGTGATCGGGCACGAAAACCGAGAAGGTCATATCGGTGCCGGTTTGGGCCGAGGCATGCGTATACACGCCCTGCTGCCCGCCATATGATTTGCTGACTGATATTGCTTCCATACTCTCAATTGCTTCCGCTTTATGTACCGGGCTGTCTAGATGCCGGCATACCATTCATAGTCGGCGACATCTTCCCAATATCCGCCCTTCCCGCCGCCAATATCGGACAGGCTTTCGGCGGCCTCTATCCGCATGATATATTTGGCATGCTTATATCCCAGCTGTCGTTCGGCGCGCAGCCGCAGCGGCGCCAGCACGCGGTCGGTGAGGGCGGCCGCAAAGGAGGGCGCGCCGACGGCGCGGCCGAGCGCGTGGCCCGCCACGCCGACGCCAAAGTTGGAGTAGGAAAAGGGGGCGCCGCCGCCGCACGCGGCAGCCAAGCGCCCGACGCCCGCCAGGGTCACGGTCGGCAGGAGGGCGTAGAGGTCGGCCACCGTATAGTTGGTCGGCGCTTGGGTGGCGGCCGTCGCGGCCGACGGCGGCGCGGGCGCGTCGCGCGGCAGCCCCGCCCCGTGCGTCAGCAGGTGCCGCAACGTGAGGCGGGCGCCGGTGGGTCCGGGGAAGCCCACCGCCGTCGGCAGCAGCGTATTGACGGGCGTGTCGAGGGGCACCTGTGGGCGCGCTCCGGCGGCCGCGTCGGCGGCGAGCA
>ENA-ORXU01000160-ORXU01000160.1-marine-metagenome-genome-assembly--contig:-NODE-160-length-87816-cov-5.970583_pt1 | contig 87816 bp, 83 predicted proteins | sample MGYA00237869_ERZ511484 | MGnify/ENA metagenome assembly ERZ511484 | reverse complement strand
CGTCGGCAACGTCGAGACGCAAACGGTAGCGACCGACTGTGTCCGCATTAAAGACCACACGACCACCGTCAGTGGTTGCGAGACTTGTCTCGGAACCCGTTGGGCTGTCAATTACGGTCCATTCCGCGTCCAGACGTAGACCGTCCGGATGGATTGTCGCTTCGGGATCCAGCACGTAGTCCCGAGAGATTCCAACAATCGCGTTTTCTCCCGCGTCGGCTACGGGCGCCCTGCCTTCGGTTGAAACAATCAGCTCGGTTGTATCGGTATCGCCGCTGACATCCGTGACGGTCAGCTCGACACGGTAATCACCTTCCATATCGACATCCAGTAGTGCCACGGGCGCTATCGCATCGGTAAGCGTCGTCTCGGATCCATCTGGGCTAGCGAGAAGCTTCCAGTCATATGTTACTGCTTCGAGATCGGTAGAGTAGGATGGAGTTCCATCGAGTTTCAAGACCTTGCCCGGCTCCGCCCGACAGCAGGTCGCTATAGTGGCAATCACGCCTTTGCGCTCCAGGACGAGGGGCGTGACGAAGTCGCTGGGACTGGCCGTCGCTGTGCGACTTTTGAGGGTATAAACGAGACGGTCGTTTCCGGGCTCGACGATCAAGACAAGGTTGGCGGGCCTGTCTATGAAGTCGCCGGTCGGGCTGGGGTTGAGGACCGCGGGACCAGCTTCAAATAAACGTCCATAACCTGTCGTCTGTCCATCGAAAGAAGCAACCCCGTTGGAGTAAGTCACACCCCTTGCATAAGCCCCTAGGACTGGCCCGTCGAAGCGACCGGGAAGCTCGTCAAGTCTTATGGCCTCGCCACTGCGGTTCCAAAGTCTAAAGAGATAGCCACGTTTGCCGTCGAAGATGCCGCCCTCGATAGCGTATGTCTCGTTCATGAATGTCTGGCGTACATCCTGCGAGCCGTCATAGCTCTCCGGAGTCTGTGCAAGGGCGGATCCGACCAGACACCACACCAAGAGGAGCGAACCTCCAATGATGCCCAGAAGTGCCTTCAAGCGATTAAAGCCAATTGCGCAGCCCTGCGCAAATCCTGCAAGATACATATCGCTCTCCCCAAGCGGTTCTGCGTTATGCATGGAATTTCTCTAACCTTCAAGCAAGTAGGTTCCGCCAAAGCCCATGAAATATTAACGCACGTTAATATTTAGGTAGTTTTGCAACACATCAAAGTTCAGATTTGAGTGCCTCCGAATTCGGCTGGAGGGCATTTGTGTTGGTATGTGCAGAATGCTTTTTGGGCACTAAGCAATCGAGGGTTATTGGAGATAGGGTTGGAAATTCCAAGTTTTTCTCAAGCTCTGGGTCATGGAGGCATTAATTCGCCTTCGAAACCGCCCAACGCAATCGCAAGGCGACAAAAAAAATCGAAAGGGGTGCTAAAATACGCGATATTCGGGCGAAGCACCGTTGGAATGGATACAGTACTTAAGGTCGAAACTTAAAGCTCCGGATTTGTATTGCTAATATGTAGAACTTTTTGAAGCCAGACGACATTGCATGGTTATGTAATAAGCAAACTTATTCTAGCGTAGATGCATCAATCTCGCCAAAGGCATTGGTGATGTCATACAAATAAAGACTTCCACGTGATGCATGTTATGGTGGATGTTGTCTAACATGTTGATATATATATATATATCATTATGGAATTGGCATAGAGCCTGTCCTGATCCTCCTCTGTCGAGTCTTCACGGATGTAAGCGGAATACTTTTCAGCGTCCTTAGTGGAGCGTGCAAATATTTGGGCTTCAAGCCTGTGGTTCCGAAGCGTTGGGACGCAAGAATGAAGAGATTTATAGGTTTTCAGCCGACTGTAGAGCTACGCAAAATAGTCGGCTCAAGATGCAACCTTCAAAGAGCAAAGGTTTACGTAGTTAACCGCTAGCCCCGCCATACGCAGGCGACTACGCGGCATTGATCGGTTCGATTGCCGAAACGTCCGTTGTCTCGCGCACTGTCGAAACGTCATGGTTTACCTGCATTGTCATCCAGTAAGCTGGCGTCGTGCCAAATGCCTTTGATAACCGCAGCGCTGTATCCGGGGTCATACGTGTCTCGCCCTTCACCAACCGCTCGATCCGGGTGCGCGGCACACCCAATCTTTTCGCAAGCGCAGGCGCGCTCATCTCTAATGGAGTGAGGTATAGCTCTTTGAGCACTTCGCCGGGGTGCAATGGGTTTTGTAGTAGGCTCATATCCATCTCCTCTAGTGGTAGTCGACAATTTCGACGTCGGCGGGGCCGTTGGGCGTCCAGCGAAAGAAAATTCGCCATTGGCGGTTGATCCGCACGGAATGTTGTCCGGCCCTGTTACCCTTCAAGGCTTCCAAGTTATTGCCTGGCGGGAAACGCAGGTCGGTTAGCTCTACGGCTGCGTCGAGCGCGGTCAGCATTGCGGTTGTGCGTTTGATCAAATCGGAGGGAAAGCCTTTTCCGAATGATCCTGCGACGGCCCGCTCTGCCAACTTGCCTTTCACATTCTGTATCACCGACGCTGTGTATCACGGCATGATACGTATTGCAATATTGATAAGTCAGCAGATTACGCGCGGTAAAGAATGGGCTACAAACCAGCCTATTGCGTGGGCTACATTTTGAGTTCTTGACCTATCCAAACCATTGGTTTATATGAACTTATCCAAAATGACGCGCTCCGTGTGGGGGCACCATTTTCCTAACATAGCAAGTAGCGTAAGCCTCTGAAAAGTCTCGGAAAATCCCTCTTCCTTGTACTTTCCATACGGTAACTCGCGCGATTTGCCTCACTTCTTGCCTTACAAAAGGCTACACAGGAGATGGCAGGATGAAGGCGATTAGACGACCCGACCAGTACCTACGGCTACGCGGTGATATATGGCATTATGTGCGGCGTGTGCCCAAGGCCGTCAGCCACATAGACGACCGCACATTGATATACCGTTCCCTTGATACAGATAGCCGCAAGGTCGCCCGTCAGCGGCGAGACATATGCGCCGATGAAGACGAACAACGCTGGCACGAGATATTGCCGAGCCGTTTCCAATCCACTCCAAGAGAAGTCAGCTTCCGCGATGTGAGCCATCATGCCCGCGCGTTAGGGTTCAATTATGAGCCAATGGACAGCTTGATTTCACGGGACACAGTCACGGATTTGTTGCACCGTTTGCAAGCTATAGCGCCATTGAAAGAACCCCCTCAACCCAAAGAAGCGCTGGACGCCGAAGCCTTGCTAGGCGTAGCCAAGACACCCTCGGCGACCATCACGCAGGCAATGAATTTATACTTATCCGAGATCGTCGCCGACGAACTCGCCAGTAAATTACCGGAGCAAGTGAAGAACTTTTCTAAGATAAAACGCCGCGCCGTTGCTTACTTTGTCAACATAAACGGCGATATAGATCGGCGAGACATTACCCGCGAACATGCCCACGCCGTGCGCAAATTCTGGCATGAGCGCATCCACCCGAAGGACGGCTCCAAGCCTATGAGCGGCAGTAGCGGGAATAAAGACTTGGGCAGTTTGCGCAAACTCTACCGCCGTTACTTTGAGCATATAGGCCAAGAAGAGCGCGAAAACCCCTTCCGTAATATGCGGTTCAAAGACAAAATTCTAACGAAAGTTATGCGCTTTAAGGACGACTGGGTTAAGTCACGCATACTCTCGCCAGACGTTTTTGAGGGCCTCAATCGGCAAGGCGCACTGCTTTGCATGGCCCTTATTGAGACAGGATGCAGGCCTAGTGAGCTGGCCAACATCAAACCAGAGAACATAAGGCTGAACGCCGAGGTTCCGCATATCCGCATTCGTCCAACGAAAGACAGAGAGCTAAAATCAGGTACATCCGTCAGAGATATTCCGCTTGTAGGCGTTGCGTCGGAAGTTATGCGGCAAGCTCCGAACGGCTTTCCGCACTATCGGGATAGAAGCTATCTGCTAAGTGCATCACTCACAAAAGCGTTTAAAGCGAGAGCGCTATTCCCGACAAAACAACATCGCATCTACAGCTTTCGGCATAGCTTTGAGAACAGAATGTTGGAGGCAGGATTCGACTTTGGATTGCGCTGCACTTTGATGGGACACCGAAATTCACGCCCTGAATATGGGGATGGAGGTTCGCTTGCCTATCGTCGAGAGGAGCTTCTAAAAATCGCCCATCCCATGAGTCACGAGCTATTGCAAAGCCATCCGTTTAAAGCTTGAATTTTGTCGGCTTATGCAGCTTTGTCATCGTCCGACAGGAGCGAGGCAAGCAAGGCTTCGCGGTCATCCTGCGCATCATATTCCTGTTTAAGACGCTTTAAAACGGGCCAGTATTTTGGGCCGTATCGCTGAATAAGCTGCGCCGTGATAGTCATTCCACGCTTGATATCAGCGCGGGTCGGCGCTTCAACTAGGTTGCTTTCAGAGATGTTTTTCTGGTTTTTCACCTCACCAATATAGCAAATTAGGGCTTATTTAGCTCTGGAATAATTGGTGGAAAGAAAGACCTTGTGAGACCTAAAAGGCATATTTTTCGCACTTGGCTTAAGACTTTTCGTGGCGGAATCGTCTAGTGAATACAAAAAATTATCGCCATACTGCTAAGCTTACAACCTGATTGAGCGCTTTCAGGATTGCTCTCTCAGTGAGCTTATTACCGTCTCCATAAAGCTCTGTTTCGATAGAAGAGACAGCATATCGTTTCCATATTTCTCAACTGGGTCAAAGGTTGCCACGTAAGTCATGCCCCCCTCACTTGTCACTAAAACGACCAACTCTTTTTGGCCAATTACTTTGACATATCCAATATAGGCTTGTTTTAAATCTGGGTTTATTTCTGGCCCTAAATGTTGGAATTTCTTGTCTGTTGAGCCATAAGTTTCAAAAAACCGTTTAGCAGCAGCAGCGCTTTTGAAGGTAATAGCTGTTGTTTCATCGGTGTTGGCGGCGTTGATTGCAGCAGCTGCGATTTGTTTTGCTTCATTAGCATTAATCCATTTCTTAGCAAAATAGAGAGCGACAAATGATAACCCCCATGTGGGAATTGCCAGAATAATAGCGATTATGAACAGAATTCCAAAAAGTGACATACTCATTCTTTCTCGTTGTTTTTGCTCGGCCTAAACAGAATCAGTAGCAGTGAAATCACAAACGCAAAAACAAAAATAACCATGAACAATAATATTCCGCTTGGAGCTACTTCTATTGTCGAGTTACTAAACGCTATAGCAGTCGTGATGGTTATTTGAAATACTAGTGCAATAATAAATCGCACCTTTCGTGACAAATTTGAGCGCATAAAATGATCAATCAAAAGAAATAGTAACACTTGCGGTAAAGCCATCCCTAATGCTTGAGCCATTTTATTTTCCTTATTTCACAATCTTATCTTACTTTACCTTACCCCTTGCAGGGTCGAAACACTAGTCAGCCCCCTCCTTATTTTTGAGACTTCTTCCCCGCTTTGCGGCGAGTCCAACACGCCTGCCTCCGCTCGTGTGGGCGGCTTCAGCAGGCGCGTCGGACGGCTCTGTAATGAGAGAGCGTAATTAATTAGATGGGGTTGGAGCTTTAGGAGAGGTTAGGAAAGAAAAGAGCTTTAGCAAGATAAAGCGAACCGCCCTTTTGGGGGCACTTCGACGCTAAAGCTCTGTTTTTGCTACGCGAGTTGGGGTGTCACGTTTAAGTTAACTCATGTGCGGTGCCTCCAAAATGCCTCCATCCCGCAAACACCTAGAAACTCTCTTTGCCCTGTAATTTTCAAACGGCTTCCTTAGAGACAAACTCCCTTGTTTTGCCCGATTATGGGCAAATGTCAGATGAAGATGATTTCCGCTTAAAGGCCAAAGCCCGCAAATCCAGCAGCCAAGGGTCCGAGGTCAGTATCCCCGCCAGCTATAAGGGGTTTTTCCAAGAGGCTCGCTTTGGGCTTGTGAGAGGCAAGGCCGTCTCTGGACGGCAGACACTAACAAAATCCGCCACACCGCGCACAGGCCGCTTTAACGCGAGAGGCCGAAGTCGTGCGGCTCTGGAAAGAGGTATCGGCCCAAAGCAAGGCTGGCGCATTCATAAGGCTACGGGAGACCGCTACCGCGCCCGCCGCGCGATTGTGAAAGTGCGCGTGGTGAAGCTACGCAATGCAAAGTCTTCTGTCTAGCAGGGACACTTGGCTTACCTCCAGCGCGAAGTCGCAGGCGTGGAGCGAGCGGAAGGTTTAGATCGCTCGGCGGAACTGACGCCTACGCGCGGCCAGCTCTACGGCCCTGACGAAGGGATTGAGGTTGACGGGCGGGATTTTGTGGCACGCTCACAAGAGAGCTTTGACGGACGCGGTGACCCGCACCAGTTTCGGATTATGATCTCGCCCAAAGACGGCGCGGAGCTAGCCCGCGTAAACGGCGACGGAACACCGAGCCTCAAAGACACAACGCGAGCGCTGATGACGCAGATGGAAGAGGACTTGGGCACGCGGCTGGATTGGGTGGCGGTTGACCATTTTGATACGGCCCATCCGCACACGCATATTATCGCGCGGGGCGTGACCCATGACGGCAAAGGATTGAACATAGCGGGCGAGTATATCTCGCGCGGCATACGCGGACGATTGGAGGAAGAACTGACCCGCGAGTTGGGCTGGAAGTCCGAGCTTGCAATCCAGCAAGAGATGAAGCGCGAGGTAGACGCCATGCGCGTGACAGCAGCGGATAGACATATCGAGATCGGCATGGAGAAACTTAACAACACAATTGACTTACGCGCAGGGTCAACGGCCAGCACTTTCCCTGCTGACTCACCTATGAACAGGCACATTCTTATTGGACGGATGAAACACCTTGAGAAAATGGGCTTGGCGCAGTCCAAATATGAAGGCCTCTGGCGGGTCGAAAACCATGCCTTCAAAACCCTCGGACAGATCGAGCAACGCGAGCAGCTCAACAAAGACATTCATGCGGCTATGGATAGAGCAAACATCAAGCGCCCTGTCCGCTTAAACGATGGACGTGAGAGCTTTGATGGAAGCCTATCAAACAGGCGTGTCATTGGCCGCGTAATCGCCAAGACACTTGGCCGTGATGAAGGCATGGACGCGGACGCCAGAGGCGGCGGCAAAGTCAGGTTCATAATCGACGGCACTGACGGCTATGTCAGCACCGTTGAGACGGGCATGGACACGCGGGCGGGCGAAGCCGCGAAGGTCGGCTCTATCATCGAAGTCTCCCCGCCGAGCTTGCGAACAGTTGACCGCAACATACAGGCCCTTGCGACGGGTAAGGATTATCACGGCAAGCCTCGCAACGGACTTGTCGGAAATTACGCGATAGCCACGAGCGGCCCAGAGGATTGGGTGGACGGCAGCGGCAGCAGAAGCGCGGCCCATATGCGAGCGCATAGGTTGCGGCTCGCCACACTGGCGAAAGCGGGCGTCGTGCAAGTCGCGAGCAAGGATAAGGACGGTGATCCCTTGGAGTGGCGGGTGCCAGAGGATTTTGAAGAACGGGCTATCTCGTTGGACTTGAAGCAAGGCCGCGCGTCAGGCGTGAAGCTACTCTCGCGCCAAGACTTGGAGGCACAGCTTGAGAGTCCCGGCGCGACTTGGCTTGACCGCGCACAGGTGAGTTGGGGCAGAGGCGGCATTGCAGGCATAAGCACAAGGTCGAGTGCATTTGCTAACAAGCTGGACACGGCTTTCCAGCAGCGCCGCACATGGCTGATAGAACGAGGCTATGCAGAGCTACGCCAAGACGAGCAGAAGACCTCTATCATCTACAAACGCGGCTATATGAAAGCCTTAGAGACGGAAGGGCTCAACGCCGCAACGGAGAAGCTGGAGAGTATGACGGGCAAAGCGCATGTCGCGGCGCAGTCAGGACGGTTGATTGAAGGCACAGTCTCGCAGAAATACGAACTCCCCCACGGCCCCCACGCGCTGATTGAAACACAGCGCGCTTTCTACCCCGTGCCTTGGGAGAGTACTCACGCGCAAAAGTGGGGCAAGCGCGTCAAAGGTCGTGTGCTTGGCGGTGGTGGCATTGATTGGGATGTGAGGCGGTCGAGAGGGATTGGTCGGTAAGTTGTGCTGCGCTAGGGACTTAAATCTTGACGAATAGCAAGAACCAAGTGAGTAAGTAACATGATTATGCCACGCAAAATATATCTATGAGATTTATCGGCAACAAAGAACTGATTGCGGCAGATATAAAAGACCTGCTCAAATCGAAAGGCCTACTCGACCAAGGCCTTACACTATTTGATGCTTTCAGTGGAACTGGAGCAGTTGCAGACCATCTAAAAGATTCACTTAATACTATATCAAATGATTTGCTTACTTGGTGTGTAATTTACTCTCGAGGCCGAATACAATCATCAAAGTGTAGGTTTGAGAAGCTTGGGTTAGACCCTTTTGAATTTCTGAACTCTTGTGAACAAATACGTGAAGGTTTCATATATAAAACCTATTCGCCTGGGGCATCTGATAGAATGTATTTTTCGGCCGAAAATGCAGGAAGAATAGATTTCTTTAGAGAGACCATCGAAGACTGGAAAATCAAAAACGTTATATCTGAAGATGAATGTGCACACTTACTAGCTTCTTTAATAGAGTCAGTCTCATCTGTTTCCAATACAGCAGGAGTATATGGAGCCTTTTTAAAACATTGGGATGTCCGAGCAACTAAACCTATAATTTTTAAGCGCGTAGTTTCGAACTCAAACGACAATCTAAATGCTAACTTTCTGAATGGAAAAGTTGAGGACATTATTGCAGATGTTGAATGTGATATTTTATATCTAGATCCACCTTATACTCAAAATCAATATGGCACCCAATATCATCTTCTTGAAACATTAGTTCTTAGCGACGAGCCATCTGTAAGCCCAGTAACAGGGTCGCGCTCGACCTCACCAATGCGCTCAGATTGGTCGAAGAATTTTCAGTCCCACATTCTCTTCGACAAGGCCATCGCGAACACAAAAGCGAAGCATGTTGTATTCAGCTATAGCTCTGATGGCTTCATGTCTAAAAGTTACATAGAGGCTATACTTAAACGATATGGCAAAGCTGAAACTTATTCGTGTTCAGAGATAAACTATAACAAATATACAAATTTCAAATCACGCAGGAAAAAAGACCATTTTGAATATCTTTTCTATGTCGAGAGGAAAGATAGTGCTGATGTTTTGTTTACATCTCCACTGAATTATATCGGTAGCAAAACCAGAATGCTCCCGACATTATTGGAACAGTTCCCAAAAGACATCGACACATTCATAGATGCGTTTGGCGGAGGTTTTAACGTAGGCATTAATTCGCAAGCCAAGAATATAATTTATAATGACTACAATCATATCGTAAGTGAACTAATAGCGTCTTTTAGGCAACTCGACACATATCAATTCATTATGTTTGTAAACCGTTTCATTAAAAAATATGGCCTCGAAAAAGAAAATGGGCAATCATACAAACTAGCAAGAGATTTTTATAACTCGCTACCTGCGAAGAAGCGTGACCCAAGAATTCTTTACGCAATTATCATGTATGGTTTTAATCAACAAATTCGGTTCAATAAAGATTTTGATTTTAACAATCCCGTTGGACAGCGTTGGTTCAACGACAAAGTGCTGGCTAAGCTGATCAGCTTTTCAAGACAGGCAAAAACAAAAAATATCGCATTCAAAAGCTCAGACTATTCAAAACTTATACAAGAAATCAGCCCCAAAGACTTTGTCTATATGGACCCACCCTACCGGTTGACGACAGGAGCTTACAACGACGGGAAAAGAGGCTTCAAAGGATGGAATGAAAGGTCAGAACTGGAATTGTTTAGTTTTGTAGATGATCTCAACAAAAAATCTATAAGGTTTATGTTGTCCTACGTGCAAGAGCATAAGGGCGTCAAAAATCTACAATTAGAACGTTGGGTCAAATCAAGTGGCTATAAGCTAATTGAATGTAACAATATCGTTGGGGTCACTAGAAAAGAGGTGCTAATAGTCAATTATGATAGAAACTCCCTTGCCACACTTCGTAATCAAGAACAAATTTCAGAAGAGCGCGATAACTTATCAAGAACTCTTAAAGCCCTCAATATTGGCTGACGTTTGTAAGAGAATTACTGGACAGTCAAAATATACTTGCGAGTTTATTGATGCTACCAACATAGGTAGATTGGCGGTTCTAAAATATGGTGATAGTATTGCCTATGTATCGTTCTCAGAACTGGTCATAAGAAGCAGAAATGCAAGCTTCCAAAGTTTTCCCAGCGCTTTATCTAGGTGCATACTCGATAAAAACGACAATTCCAAAATTTACTATTACTTTCTACCGGAAACCGAGGGCAACTTCGAAACGACATATTTTATGTTCATGTATAGACTTATGAAAACTGCAGGCGTGAACTTTCTAAATTTGGATGAATATGTACAACAGCCGATATTGTCGTTTTCTTCTCCTGATGACATTATTGCATCCAAAGACGCTATGCGAAGTGCGAACCCAGGGAACAAGTCAACCTACTTGACTCGCGGAGAAAAGTCTCAAATCCAAATTTACGGCAAAACATATGGAGCTGGTAAATATGAGACCACTCTAATTTGTGTAGCGATTTCTAACATCGCTACTTCAAAAGTCGAACTATTTGAAATCGAGGAAGGGGGGCTAAAAGCATTACCCAAGACCTCAAAAGATGCGATAGATGCCTTAGGTGTAATAAAAATCTTTAGATCGAATAAAGAGATTGAAAATGCCGCTTTTATCCAAAACGACAGCATCCGGTCGCCGAGATACATTTATAACCTTCTTGAAAAATGGGGTGATAAGAAATGTGCTTTTTGCGATTGTGAAATACCTCAGATTATCCAAGGCGCTCATATATGGCCAGTTGCTGAAATTAAAAGAGAAGACGGCTTGAACCATGATGAGAAAGTCAGCCGAGCGACAGATGGCGAAAACGGACTATGGCTTTGCGAAAACCATCACAAGCTCTTCGATACCGGAATTTTGGCTCTTTCCGAAAATGGAGAAATTTTGCATTTAGCGCAACTTAACGACACCAACACAGAATTTCTGATGAAAATAACTACTAACACCAGCATTGCCGCCGATAGTATTACTGAAGAAATGCTAGGTTTCCTTGCCAATAGAAACTTAGAAATTTCTTCAGCAGATTATGTAAATGTTGTCTAAAACCTAAATAAGCGGAAGCAAAAAGTTGCCTCACAAAAACCCTAACTCTTTGCCTCACAAACGTCTTGCGGGAACATCTAAATCATTGTAATGATTAGGTTATCAGGACGATGGGCAACCCCGTGTGGGGGCACCACAATCCAATGAAAACAATAACTTAGATAACGCCCTCCATCTGCGCTTGGCCAGGTTGGAAAACCTGCGGGAAATCTTGGGTTCGAGTCTTCACTGGGCACCAATGTGGGTGGGTAGCAGTGAGTCTGCGGCGATTAGAAGGTTACCTTTACACTCGCCGCGAACGTTGTGCCGATCTCGTAGCTATCGATGACGATCTCGGAGTCACCCAAAGACTGTTTGGCCTCATAGTCTTCGCCGAGGATGTTCTGGACCTTAAAGCCGAGTTCCACGTCACGGTCGCCAACGTTCAGCGGCAGGTTGAGAACGGCGTCGAACGAAAGTGGCAGGCTCTCGATGATAGACGGTAGACCGTTGGAGCGGTCTTCGACGGCGCGGATGCGGTCGGAGGTGTAGTTGAGCAGCAGGAACGCGTCCCAGCCCGCGTCGTAGTCTTCGACACCAAGTTGAAGATTGGCGAGATGCTTTGATTGGCCCTGCAAGCGGCGACCATCGCCGTAGAGACCGGCAGCCTCGATGAGGATGGGTGCGACGCCGCCCGTGGGATCCACAGTGGGTGGCGTGATAGCGACCTGGCCGTCCGCGCTGACGGTTGAGTCGGAATAGGTGTAATTGGAGCGAATCACGAGGTCGCGGTCACCCGCAAAGCGGCCCATGCCGATCTCGTCGAAACGGAAGGATTTCTCGAACTCCGCCTCGAGACCGTAGAGCTCCGCAGACGGCGCATTGAGGAAGCTGGTCGCGTTGGATTCGCCCAGGCCGTTGAATATGAACTCTTCGATGGGGTCGGTGAGGTCCTTGTAGAAACCGCCAAGCGTGATGAATTCGCTGGCGCCGAAGTAGTATTCGACCCGCGCGTCGAGGTTCACGCTCTCGGAATTGACCAGGAACGGGTTGCCGACGAAGCGGTCATCCGTGTCGGTGTTGACGAAGATGCTCGGCGTGAGCTCGCGGAACTGCGGGCGGTTGATGGTCATGGACGCGGCCAGGCGCAGTTGCACACTGTCGGCAAGCGTCCAGGTCACGGTCGCGGCGGGCAGGAACACGTCTTCTTCCAACGGGTCGAAGGCGAAGAAAGAGTCTGCCACCTGCGACTGGGCGATGGCGGTGTTCTGCTCGGACGTCTCGAAACGCCCACCCACGGCAAAGCGCACGGTATCGTTCAGCTCCACATCCACGCCTGCATAGGCGCCCGCAGTTTCCAGCGATGCCTCGGACACGTCCGGGAAGCCCGTGGTGCCGCCGCGGCGGATCTCCAATATCCCCGCGTCGACAACCGCGTCGGAAAAGATCTGATCGATGCGCGACAGGCGGAGCTCCTCGGGGATGGTGCCGAAATAGCGGAAGTCCGACTGGATGGAATCGCGCTGCTTGTCGAGAAATGCCCCGCCGAACTTCAGCTCCACGGGCACGTCGCCGAACTCTACGGGCACGACGATGTCCGCGCCGAGGTCGAGCGTGGTGTCGTCAAGTTCGGAAAAGCGGATGTCGTTGTTGGTGCCGGGACGGTTGAACTGGAACTGGAAGCCTAAGCCCCGTTCGAAGTCCTCGTAGTTGACGCGGCGCTCATAGGGAGCGTCGCGGCCCGCTTCGGCGTAGGACGCGCGCCAATTCACTTCGAGGTCGGTCTCCCCGAGATTGACGAAGTGCTCGCCCAGGAGCTGGCCCATATAGACTTCGCGCTCGAACCATTCGGTGAAGTCCTGGCGGAAGATGCGGTCTTCACGGTCCACACCCGTCGCGGTGCGGGCCTCCGCGGTGGAGGAGCGCGTGGCGAAGCCCACGAGCTGTAGGGAGTTGTTTTCGTCGATTTCGACGCCCAGCCCCAACAGTCCGTTGAGCGCGATGTCGTTCTGGGTGGAGACCTCGAAGCCGTCATCGAGGATGACGAGTTCGCCGCCCGCGCCGATATTGGCGGTGTTGTCCTCGCCCCGACGGGTTTGCCAGCCATTGTCGTAGCCAAGCGTGGCGAGCACACCGATGCTCATGCCATTGTCGAGGTCGAAGCGGTTGCCGCCCGTGATGCGCGCGCCGCCGTTGAAGGGGATGTTGTCCTGGCGCTCGATCAGCAGCGTGTCGGCGTTCTCGAAATTACCTACAGGCACGCCGTCCGCGCCGAGCTCCGGCAGGTCGCGCAGGCCGTCGTCGAAGCCGAGAAAATCGCTGTCCGAGCCCTCGTAGATCAGGCCATTCCGCAGGGTCGTTTCCGTGTTGGCGGAAGTCGCGAGCGCAACCGTGAGAAAGGCCTCGTCGGGGAGTGACTTGGTGGAGAGGTTGATAGCACCACCGCCGAACTCGCCCGAAAGTTCGGGGCTGTAGGTCTTGGCAACGACCACGTCGGACAGCACACTGGTCGGGAACAGGTCGAGCGGGGCGACGCGGCGCAGGGGCTCCGGCGAAGGAAGCGACGCGCCATTGAGGGTGGCGGAACTGTAGCGCTCATTGAGGCCGCGAACGATCACGAAGCGACCATCCGACAGCGACAGGCCCGTGACCCGGGTCAGCGCCTCGGCGATGTCCCCTGCACCAATTTCGGCGAACGCGCCCTCATCCAGAACAGAAGTAATCTCGGAGGTGATGCGCTTCTCATTGGGGATGAAGACGCCCGTGGTGATGACCTCGTCATCAGACGTGGGGGTTTGCGCGATGGATGGCCCTGTCGGGGAGGACGCTATCTGCGCCATTGCAGGGGCAGTCATCGCGGCGGCGCTCGCGCCGAGCAGGAGCGCGCGGAGGAGATGCGTCGGGGAAAGGTCGGTCATAATCATGTCCACGGGTTCGCGTAAAGCGTGTGCGGTAAGGGGTTCGGGCCGGCGGCGAGGTTGGGCGCCACCGGCCCTGCGCCTGCGAGCAGGCGGTCGGGCGGGGCTAGCCCTACTGGTCGACCAGCAGCGTCCAGCCCTCGTACCAGGCGTCGTTTTCGTCGCGGACGGCACCGATGTAGTCGACGTCGTCAAAGAAGCCGTCGGCGTTGTCGGTCGGGGCCGTTGCCGCGACGCCTTGCGCGGTCGCACCGGGAACGTATTGCTCGTCCGCGACAGCGGTCTCGCCTGTGGTGACATTGCCCGCGCCCGCAGCGAAAGCGTTGGCGAGTTCCGCGTCGCCGGAGTCGTCGGTTTCGAGGTTCTCGCCATTGCCAACCACCAGGAGCGAGTCGAAGGTGACGTTGCCCGCAGCCGCTTCGACCGGGGTCTGCGTGCCGTCGAGATCGACGCCCGCATCGGGGAAGCCCGTGATGATGCCGTTCAAAAGTGCGGCCTGCGTGCCCGCGCGGAGCACCGCGCCCGTGTCGGCGCCTGCGCCGCCGACGAAGGTGAAGTTGGACACAGTCGGCGACGAGGTCGGGGTCAATGTCTCGTTGGATGAGCGGTTGTCGCCCTCGATGCCGCGGTCGCCCGCATCATCCGCCTGATCCACGATGACGTATTGCGCGCGGCCCTTCCAGCCATCGGTCCAGTCCATGCTGTCATCACCGATGCCCGTCAAAACGAGGTGCTTAACGTCCACCGTGCCGCCAAAGAATTCCACGCCGTCATCGACGTTGTTGTGGACCTGCACGAAGTCAACTTCCGTGCCGGAGCCGACGCCCTGGAAGGCGATGCCGTTGAGTTCGTCCTCATCATTGATGAGGTTGCCCGCGAACGACACCCGCGTGAAAAGGAGGTTGCCGGAGTTGTCGGAAGGTTCGTTGCCGCCGAACAGGCCGGAGGAGCCTTCGCCCGACTTCTCGCACTCCGCCGTGCCACCTGTTGCGGTCGCGTCGATGCAGTCGTTGATGGGCGCGCGTCCGTTGATGACCAAGCCGCCCCACTCGCCGCGGTCGTTTGCCAGATCCGCCGTGCCGAAGACTTCGGCGCGAGACGTCATGATCACGGGCGCGGTGCGCGTGCCGTTGGAGCGCAGCTGCGAGCCGCGCGACACCACGAGGTAATCCGTGCCGGTCGCGCCGTAGACGGTCGTGCCCGCGTCGATGGTTAGGATGGCCGTGGACGATGCCGCATTGGGGGCTTCCGCATCGCCGCCGACATCCTCGCCGACGAAGACCGCGCCTTCGAGTTCATAGACAAACCGGTTGGACAGGCGCACGTTCTCCGTGAGCGTGCCGGACAGCGTACAGATGGGCTTGCCGTCAACGACGTCGCCGGTCGTCAGCGTGCCGGAGGGACATTCGCTGCTGCTCACGTCGTCGAACAGCGCAAACGTCCAGCCGCTTGCCCAGTTGTTGCTGGGTGAATCGGTGTCGCTGAACGCGCCGATGTAACCGACGGTCTCGAAACCCGTTGCAGCCGAGAGATCGGCGGCCTGGACAGAGAGTTCGTTCTGGCCGGGGAAGTAGGTGTTGGTCAGCGAGCTGTTGCCCGTTTCGACGTTCGGCAAGCCCGCATAGTCGGCGGCCGTGAGGGGATCGCCGTCCTCGACCTCGAAGTTGTCGGCATTGTCGAAGAAGTGCGACGCGACCGCGATGTCGCCTGCCGCGAACTCGTCGAACGTCGCCTGGTCGTCGATGTCGAAGCCCGCATCCGGGAAGCCCGTGATGATGCCGTTGAAAAGTTTGGCTTCCGTGCCGGCCCGGATCACGATCCCGGAGTCCGCGTCCGCGCTACCCAAAAAGGTGAAGTTGGCGATGGTCGGCGAGGATGTCGGGTCGAGTTCGTTATTGGAGGAGCGGTTGTCGCCCTCGATCCCGCGGTCGCCCGCACCCGGGCCCTGCTCCACGATCACAAACTGCGCGCCGCCCTGCCAGCCATCCGTCCAGTCGAGCGAGTCGTCGCCGATGCCCGTGAGCACGAGGTAGTCGCACTGCACGTTGCCGCCGAAGAACTCCACGCCGTCATCGGCGTTGTTGTGGACCTGCACGTATTCGCACGTCGTGCCGGAGCCGACGCCCTGGAACGCGATGCCGTTGAGCTCGTCCTCGTCGTTGATAAGGTTGCCCGCATATTTGACCTGCAGGTATTGGAGCGAGCCGGAATTGTCGTTGGGGTTGTCGCCGCCGAACAGGCCGGACGAGCCCTCACCGGACTTCTCGCACGCGGCCGAGCCGCCCGTGGCGGTCGCGTCGATGCAATCGTTGATGGGCGCGAAGCCGTTGATCACGACGCCGCCCCACAGGCCGCGGTCGTTGACCGGGTCGACCGTGCCTTGGATGTCCTGGATGGAGGTCATGACCACGGGCGCGTCCGCTTCACCGCGAACGTTCAGGCGCGAGCCGCGCGTGACCACGAGGTAGTCCGTACCGGATGCACCGAAAACCCGCGTGCCTGCTGGGATGGTGAGCGACACGTTCGCGCCGCCGTCTTCGCCGACGAACACCGGGCCGGACAGCGCGACGTCGAGGTCGGCGGGAAGGGTGAGGTTTTCCGTGACCGTGCCGGATATCGTGCAAACGCGCACCGTACCGGTAGTGTTTGAAAGGGTCTCCTCAGCCAGACCCGCGGGACAGCTGTCGGAGCCGATCAGGTCGATGTCGGCAATAGGGGCCGGTGTGCCACCGCCACCCGTGGCGGGCGGGTTGATAACAACGTCGCCGGTCGTGCCGGGGGATGTGGTGGAACCACCGCAGGCCGCAAGCAGTGCGGCGGCGGCCCCGGAGAGCAGGATGGTCTTGAAGGAAGATGTATTCGGCACGGGTCGGGCTCCAGAAAACACGGTGCGCAGTCGACCCCTTCCCCCACTTTGGAAGATATGAATCGCTTCTGCGCTGACACTGGGCGTTGACCACAGCTTTCTGACAGCTCGCTGTCAGCATGGATTCCGTTTCGCGACACTCCTTTGACTGTGATGTGACAAGATTCACGAAAAGAGCGCGACAGCCTTCAAACGAAAAACGGGAACCGAAGGTCCCGTTTGTCAGGTTTGGAAAAGAAGACTGTAGCTAGAGCATTGCCAACTGCTCTTCCACCGCGTCCCATCCCGGGCGCAGATCCAGCGCCGCTAGGAATGCCTCGCGGGCAGACTCGGTATCACCGTGCATCTGGTATGACAGACCCATGCCATAGGCCGATAGCGCAGCAACGCCCTCGCTATCCGAGCAATCCTGGAAACGCGCCAGCGCGCGGTCGTGGTCGTTCTGCATTATGGCCGCAAAGCCATCGCCGAGTGCGGCCATCATGTTGTCACCGTCGAGACTTCCAGCGCGCTGAAAGTCATCCGCAGCTTTATCGAAGCGACCCATTGAGAGCTGGCTGATGCCGCGGCGTGCGAGGATTTCCGCTTTGATGTCCGGCAAGGGTGCGGCCGCTTGCAGGGTCTTGGTGCAGGCGCGTACGGCGCGAGACGTGCCATCCGCTTGAAGGCAATCTTGTGCCTCGCGCAGGGCGGCAGGGGCGAGCGTGCTGAGGCCGTTGGCAATGGCGGGATCGGAAAACGTCTCGGCGGACTGCGCATGGGCAGTGCCGATAAACAGGAAAGTGGAAGCCGCGAGTGCGACCGCAAATGTGGAGGATTTGATCATGGTGTGTCTCCCAAAGACGCACCAACGCATGAAACAGACTGCAAACGCGCGCCGTTGGCATCGCACCGTTAGCCCAACCTTGTCATCAACATGTAATGCAAACGTCACAAAACTGTCAAGAAGCTTTGGTCAAGCACAATGTCTTGCGACGCTGCCAGGCCAATCGCTCGGTGTTAAGCGGACTTCAACCCCGCCGAAATCTCGCGAAACCGTTTGGGCGGCAAGGTCTTGTAATGATGCGCGACAATCGCCCAGCCCGAGGGCTTGGACGCGTCGCGGCTATATGTGCTCATGCATGACCCGGTCTTCGGTGTGCGGTAGCCGGGCACCTTTAGAACGATCAAATAGTGCAGAACCGCGGTCTCACCGGCCAGTGTGCTGTCGATTTCTGTCAGCTTGACGGCGGTGTAGGAACTGTCCTCGCGCGACCGCGCCAGCGCGGCCAAGCCGATGCGCTGTTCGGCTGCCAGACTGCCACTCAGCAGGCTGTCTGCGCTTTGATGAGTTTGGATAGCCTCCCAACCACCCTCCCACATCTCCCGCTCGAAAGCGAAGAGGGCCGAGACGGTGCCGCGCACCTCCCGTGATCTGCGAAACTCTTCCAGGGTCATGCAGCCTTGTCACCCCCGTGCGTGACAGCTGTGTTTCATCCGTCTTGTTTTTTCGTGACACTCTGAATAGCAAGTCCGAAATAAGGGAGCTGAGATGACAATCCAAAGATAGAAACGCGACAATAGCGTGACACAAACAGGTCTTCGAGTGTGACACAATCTTCCATTTGATTAAGTTTAACCCACTGATTAAACTGCATATTCTACTCGGTAATCGTGCTATGTAGGGGCACCACTACATAATAGAATCAATGGATTACACAATCATCTCTGTCTAATTTTGACCCAGTGGGAAAACCTCTTGGAGATCTTGTTTCCGAGTCCTCAGTCGGGCACCATCACAATCAGCCTAGTTGAATTCTACACTTGTCTATAGTCGCGGGTCAGCGCTTGACGCGTCCTTGTCCGCCCCCTGTCGCGATGTCGCTGACCTCTTCGGCGCTAACGAGGTTAAAGTCGCCCGCTACCGAGTGTTTGAGACAGTTCGCGGCTGCGGCGAACTCGAGGGCTTGGTCATGTTTCATCTTTGTCGCCAGAGCATAGATGAGGCCTGCCGAAAACGCATCGCCCGAGCCAACGCGGTCGACGATGTCCTTGATCTCGTAGCGGCGTGAGAACCGGATGCCGTTGGGTGTCCGCAGGCATGCCGCCCAGTTGTGGTGTTCCGCCGAGCGGCTGTCGCGGATGGTGACAGCGACTTTTTTCAGATTCGGAAAGCGGTCCATCACGGTTTGGGTCAGGGTTTCGAAATAGGCATTGGAATTCGGATCGCCTGTACCGTGAATGTCCAGGGCATGCTGGCAATCGCCCCGACCCGCGATGAGGATGTCGGCAAGTTCCACCATGGGCGTCAGCACTTCGGCGGGGACCTTGCCGTAGTTCCACAAGCGCGACCGATAGTTAAGATCCAGCGACACGGTCATCCCCGAAGCTCTCGCGGCCTTCATGGCCTCGAAAGAGAGTCGCGCGGCGGTTTCGCTGACAGCGGGAGAGATGCCGCTGATGTGGAACCAATTGCCGGGCTTGGCACCCGGCATGACCGATGCCCAATCGATGGCGTCGCTGTCGAGGGTGGCAAATGAAGAACCCGCCCGGTCGTAGACGACTTGGCCCGAGCGCTGGTTGGCACCGGCTTCCATGAAATAAAGGCCGAGGCGCTCGCCCGTTCGCACGACGTGCGAGACATCCACGCCCCAGCGCCGCAGCTCCTGCACGGCCCGGTCGCCCAGCGGGTTGTCGGGTAGAGCCGTGATGAAGACGGACTTGCAACCGAACAGGGCGAGCGATACCGCGACATTGCCTTCCGCACCACCGAAGGCGGTCTCGAACTGCCGGGCCTGCGAAAAGCGCTCCAGCGAGGGCGTGGAGAGCCGCATCATGAGCTCGCCGAATGTGACGACTGTCGGAGGCGTTTGGGTGCTCACGCGTTGAAACCTGTCTTTGCGACCATGCGCAGGCCGATGACGCCAAGGCCCTCATAGACCATGCAGCACGTCGAGCCGACCGGGGCTTCGTGCACGCCCGTGATGGCGCCGCTGGAGACCCAGAGCGCATCGGGCAGTGCATTGTAGGGGGCGTTGCGAAGATGGTTGAGGAGGAAACGCAAGGCACCGAGCGGACCATTCCCGCTCGATTTGACACGCGTCTTGCCGACGGTTTGCCGGTCGATTGATGTCGTGACCTCAATATCGCCTAAACGCGACAGCCAATCCCTGCCGATGTCCGGGCCGATTACCACAGCCGCCTGGTTGCCGAAATCGCTGATGATGGAGCCCGGGCCGAGGGCGTTGAGGGTCGCCAAGGGCGAGCTCGCGATCTCGGCCCCGATGTGGACCGCAGTGATGAAGGCCGTCGCTTGCTCCACCGTCTCGATGTGGGGGCGCTCCGTTTGGAGACCCTCAACCCGGAACACCAATTCGGGCTCGTAAGCCGCGAAGCCGCCATGATAGACTGGCACGTCCATCGTTCCCTGACCATCTGCCCGTATGACATGGGAGTGAAACACCGGCCCGGCCAACCAGGAGTCTGGGTAGCGTTCGCGCCAGCTTTCGGGAATGCCGCCGACCTTAAAGCCAACGACGGGTTCGCCCCAATCCTTAATAGCGCGCGCCTGCACGGCATAGGCGGCATCAAGCGAAGATGGAACTTCGCCGGGAAACGCGTCGAGCGCGCGCGCCTCGCGGCGGGCGGATAAAAACGCTGCCGATATGGTTTCGGGCGTACTCATAATGGCGTACTCATAATGGCGTGCTCATGCCGGAACGATCAGGCTTTCACGTCCTTTACGAACATGTCGTAGATTTCCGGCACGTTGCCATTGCCCATGCCCGCATCGACCGCGTCCTTGAGGTTGGCCGACGTCGCCTCGCCGATACGGGTCTTGGAACCGAGATCCGAGACCATCTGCACGAAGTAGCGCAAGTCCTTGTTGGCGTTGTTGATGGAAAAACCGAGATCGGAATTATCGTCCACCGCGTAGTTCTTGCAGAATTTCATGAAGGGCGAATTGGAGGGGCCCGCCGACATGATGTCGTAGAGCTGCTGACGGTTCACGCCCGCGAGCTCGGCCACGGCAAAAGCTTGGCTCATGGCGTTCACAGTGGTCATGCCCATGAAGTTGTTGATGAGCTTGGTGGTGTGGCCTGCGCCAAGCTCGCCGAGGTAAAAGACGTTCTCGCCCTGCTCCTTTAGCATGGGTTCGTATTTTTCGAACGTGGTCTTGTCGCCCGCCGCCATGATGTTGAGCAGGCCATCCTTGGCGTGGGCGGGTGTGCGGCCCAGCGGCGCGTCGATCATGCCGACACCCTTTTTCGCGAGGTCCGCGCCGATCTTCTGGGTGGACGCCGGAATGGAGGTGCCGAAATCGATGAGGACAGAGCCCTCCTTCATGCCTTCAAGCAGGCCGTTGTCGCCATAGACGAGTTTCTCAACGACATCTGAGGTTGTGACGCAGAGCTCCACGATGTCGCTTTTCTCTGCAAGCTCTTTCGGGCTGGAGGCTTCCACGGCGTTGCCGCGGTCGAGCACGCGTTGCACGGCATCCTTGTCGAGATCGATGACGACCACGGGAAAGCCGCGCTTTTGCAGGTTTTCGACCATGTTGCCGCCCATGAGGCCGAGGCCGATGAAGCCGATGGTGGGTTTGGACATGAGGGTGCTCCCTGAAGACTAAATCAAGTGATGGTGGGTTTTGGTTGAAGGGGCTCGATGCGGCCGCAAAGTAGCCAGATCGCGGCAATGGCGGTCAGCGCCAGGGCGGAGCCGAGAATAAACACGGGCGCGTAATTGGCCCCAGCCGTCAGGATCGGCACCAGCAATGTCAGTACAAAGCCCGTCAGTTTGGCAGCCATCCCCGCAATGCCCGACAGCGTCCCGACCGTGCCCCCGCCGAGAAAGTCAGACGGCAGTGTCTGCACATTGCCGATTGCGGTCTGAAAGCCGAACAGGATCAGGAACATCAAGGTGATGGCGATACCCGGCGTGTTGGCCACGGCCATAAGCAACAGGCAGGGCAACATGATCAGGCACCCAAGTGTGATGGTGAACTTGCGTGCCGCGTTGACCGTCCAATCCCGGCTCAAAAGGTATTGCGCGAGCAGTCCGCCAAACCACGCCCCGAACATCGCGCCCACATAGGGCACCCATCCGGTTGCGGCGAGTTCCTTCATGTTGAAGCCGTGGACCTCGAACAAATAGGTCGGGATCCACACGATGAAGAGCCACCAGATCGGGTCGATGGCCGCGGACGCCGTGATGACGCCCCAGCTCTGTCGGTGGGACAAGAGGTCGCCCGTGGACGGGTTGTAGCCACCGTCGCGCACGCCGTCGCCCTCCATATCCTCATTGACCTGGCCACTGAGGATGTAGTCGCGCTCTTCGGGCGTGATCCAGCTGTGGTATTTCGGCGGGGCCTTGACGATGACCAGCCAAGGAATAAGCCAGATCGCGCCCAGAACGGCGACGGCCACGAAGATGATCTTCCAGTCGAGATAGAGCGCCAGGTAGGCCAGAAGCGGGATGGAGATGATGCCCCCGATCGCCGCGCCGCTGTTGAAGATACCTTGCGCGAAAGCGCGCTCCTTTGTGGGAAACCATTCGGCATTGGCCTTGGCCGCACCGGGCCAATTCCCGGCTTCCGATATCCCTAGGATTGCGCGGAAGATGGAAAGGCTCACCACCCCTTGCGCGAAAGCGTGCAGTGCGGTCGCGACCGACCAGGCCCCGATGGACAGCACAAAGCCCAAGCGCGTGCCGATCCAGTCGAAAATCTTGCCGAAGATCGCCTGCCCCGCCGCATAGGCGAGAATGAAAACCGCCGATACGAGACCGAGTATCTGCTTGTGTCCGTCCGCGTCCATGTCCGGGAAGAGATCGGGTGCCATGTGGTTGGGCCAGAGCACCGTGATGGTCTGACGGTCGATGTAATTGATGACCGTGGCAAGGGCGACCAGGCCCACCACAATCCAGCGCAGCTTGCCTGTGGCCTTTCGGTTCGGATTGACCTCGACGGTTGTCTCGATGGTAGCCTCGGTGGCTGTGTCGACCATGTCCCTATTCCCCCGGCCCGGAAAGGAGCGCGTAAGGTCCCTTCCAGCTCATCGACCCATTCGGGGTCACAATTGTGTGGTCGCCGTCCGAGCCTGCAAAGCCAATGGTCACCTGCTCTCCGGAGCGGGTGTGGAGAATCACGACGTCCGTGCCCTCCCCTGCGACATGATCGACACGACGGATCTGGCTCGCCGCGCCGACCGTGTACTCGGCTATCGGGTTGTACTCGCCGTGCGGTTCGAACACAGTCGCGGCGGAAAAGCTCTGCGCGCGCGGGGCCCTGAGTATCAAGGCGGGTTCGCGTCGCAGGTTGGTGTGCGGATCGTTTGCACCGAGTTCGGCGAGCAAGACGTGTGTGCCCTCCGGCACGGCGCTGGTCAGCGTGTAGAAGCGGCGGTCAAGCAAGAGGGTGGTCTGGGCCTGCGCGTCGGGTAGGTCGGCCTCGCCCACTTTCCAGAAATATTGAAAACCATTATCCTCGCCCAGAGGGACACGCGATGTCGTGTCGGCATCGATGTCGTAGTTCGTGTCGATCAGCTGCCCGTTGTAATGATAGGGCAGATCGAAATCGTGGGCGGCACTGCCGCTTGCACGGACGACATCGATGACGACCGGGCCTTGCAGAGCCTCGTGTTCCAGCAGCGCGACATGGCGCAACATGGTCACGCCCGGATAGGCCCCGTCCATGCGGGCGGACGTCGCGCTCAGGCCATTACCCATTTCATCGCCAATGACGAGTTCGCCCAGCTCGGGCGATTGCTCCTCCCCTGCCCGCCAGTCGCCGTCGAAGTGCGAGCGGCGGTCCACGACCAGCGCGTTGTGCGCGATGGTCTGCTTTGCGTAGGCGTTGTTCTCGGCAAGGTAGTGCCCGCCATACTTTGCCTCGATGTTGAGGAACCGCGCCGCGCCATAGTCGCGCAGGATTTCCTCGCCGCGGTCGAACACCAAAAGCCCGAGTTTGTCGAAGTGGCCGTGGCCGAGACCCATGGCCGTATTCTTGACGACGACCGCCAAGCCTTCGGGGTCCTGGTCCGCGCGCAAGATATCGAGCGCGCCGCGGTCGCCGTTTGCACCGTCGCGCAAGCGCAGGGAGCGGTATGCGAATGGCTCGGCTTTGCCTGCCGCGATCGCCTCGGACACGGCACGCCCCTGCGGTGTCGGGATCACCGTGCCCTGCGCTTGCGCGACGGAAAGGAGGGTAGCGTCGCCCGTCAACTCGTAGGCGATGGCGACGCCGTGCAGGAGTTCCGTTGTCGCGATGCCCTTGTCCTTGATGGCATCGTTAATAGGAAAGAAGAGACCGGCATAATTCTGGTGGATAGTGGAGTAGATCGCCTTTTGCAGGATGCCGTCGCGGGCCTCAAATATGGCGCGTTCGGGCTCGTTGGCCTGAATGGCCTGCGCAAACAGCACGAACGGCATGAGGGCGTAACGCTGGTAGTAGGGGCCTTCGTTGTAATAGCCGTCGGGAGAGAACAGCACCTCCATTTGGCGCAGGAACCCGCCCGTGCCGGATCGATCGAGACCCAACAGCGCTTTCTCAACGTAGTCCGGCTCGTTCAACGCGTAGCCTGTCAGGCCGACCGCCGCGGTTGCCCAAGTGCCGTGATTGTGGATCTTGTCGAATGTTCCCGGTTGGCCCTCCGACAAGAATTCCACGATAGGGTGGAAAAAGCCGTCCTCCAAAACTGAGCGCGTCTGCGCGTCCAGCGACGGGCGGACGTAGTCATAGCCTTGCGCGGCGTGGACGAGGAACCATGCCTCGTTGAGCGACTGCCAGAACAGGCGGCCCGGCGATTGCTCCTTGGGCTTAGGGTGCAGGCCGAGCGTGGGATACATTTTGGCATAGGCGTTCAGCAGGCGGACGTAGAAGTCGCGGTAGCGCTCGTCGCCCGTGGCTTCGAAGAGGAGGCCGGACTCGAACAGGGCGCGGGCGTTGCGCTTGTGCTGCTCGTGGGTGTAGCCGCCGCCCGCATCCTCCGGGAGCGGCACGTCGGGAAAGGTCTCGATCTGCGCATTGATGCCGGACTTAATCCGCTCGAATGCGGTGTCGTAGAGTGCGCCGGATTGGGTGGGTGCCGATGTGGCGATGGTGCTGTTTCCCCTGCCCAAGGCTGACGGCACATCCGCGGCGGGCGCGTTGCAGCCAGCAATGGCGAATGCGGTCAGCAAGGCGGCGGATGTCAGTACGGCTTTCATCTTAAAGCCCCTCATTATTTCTAAGCCGCAGGGTTGGCGCCAGTCCGCTGGTGAGCTCGCGCGCGACCGGGGCGGGCGTGCCACCGAAGCGGTTGTCTGCGATGTCGGTCTGCGGGTCGCCAACAGTGTGCTCAATCAGGAACGGTGCACTGTCCGTGATGGTGTTGTCCACGATATCCGTGTCCTGAACGCCGTGGAGCCGCAGCGAGGCTTCTATCATGTTGCGCGATCCGAGGCCGACATTGTCGAGTCTAGAGCTGCGCATCTCGAAATGGGGCCCGAACGTGCTCTCGTCGCGCCCACCGCGGTAGAGCGAGACGAGCGGGCCCTGGATATCGCGGAACGTGCTGTCGGCGATGGTCAGGTATTCGGCATTGTAGCGCCCGAAGTCGTCGATTTCGTCGTCGAAGTTGAATACCGTACCCGAGACGTTCTCGACTGTTGTGCCACTCACGCGCACATGGTCGGCCATGGTGCTTTTCGCGCCGCGCACAACGTCGAAGAAGCGGTTGACGTCGAGGTCGCGGATTGTGCTGTCGGTGATTTCGAGACGGTAGTTGTCCGTCATGGAATAGGGGCTGGTGCGGATGACGGCGTTGCCGACCATGTCGGGCGCGTCCTCGCCTGTTATGGTGAGGCCATTGATGCGGAGGCTGCCGCCGTTATCAATCTGGAACAGGGCGGAGCGCTCAAAGCCGAGAGTGGCCTCGCCATTGCCCGAAACGGTGACGGGCACATCGAGCGGGAGTGTTTTGCGGGCCGTGTGGCGACCGGGGGCGAGGCGGAAGACGTCTCCGGGTTGTGCCTCGACCAGCGCCGCAAACAGCGCCCCGTCCTCTGCCGCGACATCCACCGTTCGACCGGATCCGAACGCAACTCTCTTGCGCGCTTTGGGGTACCAGCTCACGCCGACATCTTCGAGCGCGGTCACGTCGAGATCGCGCGGCGCGCCGACGGTGACGTCTGCGGGCGGATAAAGCAGGCCGTTGACGGCGCGGATCAGGTCGAGGTCGCGGCGCGCGAAGCCGTCCGTAAAGTCGGGTGCGTCCTTGCCGACAATGACGTTTTCCGAGAACGCGATCCCGCCCATGTCGTCATAGAGCGCAAAAGCCGTGTCGGTGCTGGGTAAGTAGAGGTTGTTGGCAAACGTGCTGTCGCTGGGCGGGGCGCTGCGTTCGGTATCCGATCCCGCGCCGAGTTGTATTGCATTGGTGCCGATGATCGAGTTGTTCTCGATTACCGCGCCGACGACCGGGTCGTAGCGGTTGATGGGCCCGTCCGGCACGCCGTTCATCACGACAAATGCGCCCCCGAAGCGCGTGCCCGTCAGGGCTTCCATGTAGTTGTCGCGCACCTGCTGGCCCGCATTGATGACACGGATGCCACCGGTGTGCTCGTTGGCGCCGTCGCCCGCTCCGCCGAGAAAGACGTTGCGCTCGATAGTGTTGTTGTTGCCGTGGCGAAGGGTGAGCGTGCCGCGCGCGCCGAGGAATGTGTTGCCGCGTAACACATTGCGTCCCGACTTCACGGAGATGACTTCGAGCTCGCCGTTAGTGCGGTCGAAGACATTGTTCTCAACCACGGTGCGCGAGTCCGAGCGCGAATAATGGCTCGTTCCAATGCGCAGGGTTTCCCCGCCATTTGAGCCGAGATTGGCGCGCGGGCCGAAATAATTGTTCGCGATGACGTGATCGTTTTCGCGGCTGGCGTCCGTATTCATGCGCACGGCCAGCGTGACCCCCTGATTGCCCTTGCCCGCGAGGTGGTTGTTCACGAAGCGGTTGTTCCGGCCGTAAATTTGTACCCAGCTGTCGGTCTCGAACCGCTCGGGGTTTGTGAAGCCGTCGATCACGGTGTTGCGCACGGTGCAGTGGTTGCAGAGCGTGTCCGCGTCGCGGCGAAAGCTAATGACGGCGCTGGTCGGAGTGTAGCCATCGCGGAAGACAAGGCCGTCCACCACGAGATACTCACCGGTCAGGCGGAGGTTGGACTGGCCCGTAAGCACGACGCCTCCCGGGGATTGCGCCGTCAACGTAACGGGCGCGCTCTCTTCGCCTCGGGCCTCAAAAAGGACTTCAAAGTCGTCCCATTCGCCATCGGCAAGCACGAGCGTTTGGCCAGGAACGGCGGAAGCGATGGCGTTCCGGACGGCTTCCGGCGTGACCAAAATGCCCACTGTGTCGATGTCCGCTTGTTCCGAGCTGGCGGAGCCCGCATCACAAGCCGCAAGCGCGGCGCACACCGCGAGGAGCGATGCGCAGGTGCGCAATTGGCGCCAATATCCGGGCCTCCACCGCAATTCGTCACTCCCCTTTGTATGTGGGTTTGCCCCACATTGTCGAAGTAGTTTCAATTAGGCGTCCAGCTATGTCAACCGATGATGCAGACCAATACGCATAAATTGGTATGGCCGTTACATCTGGCGACTGAGCATGTAGCGCGAGCGGCTTTCGGCGGCCATACGCTTGACCTCCTGGTAGGCTTGCGCTTCCGATGCCTCTAGCAGCGCGTCGATCATGCGGGTGAAGTGCGCGCGCATGGCGGTCCTGGCAGCGGCGGAGTCGCGGTTTTTGAGCGCGTCGATGATGGCTTGGTGCTCGTCCTCGCGGTGGCTTGCGTCCTTGTCGCAGACAATGCGGTAGACGTCCTGCAACTGCGCGGCTTCGGTGCGCATCTTCCACATGCTGTCGATCACGAAGGTGATGGCGTGGTTGTTGGTCGCCCGCGCGATGACGTTGTGGAAAGCGGCGTCGGCCTCGTCCGCATCCATGGGATTACCGTCGATGTCGAGCGCCTCCTTGCCCGACATAATGAGCAGCAAATGCTCCAGGTGCGCGATGGACTCGTCCGTGATGATGGGCGCGGCGAGTGCGGCGGCTTCGGCCTCGAACAGGGCGCGGGCTTCTGTCAACTCAAAGGGCCCGACCTTGGGCAGGCCGTTGAGGGCGAGGTTGCCGGAATCCAGCACATAGGCGCCAGAGCCGACCTTGATCTCGATGCGCCCTTGCGCCTGCAGGGAAATTTCCGCTTCGCGCACGGCGACCCGGCTGACACCGAACTTCTCGGCGAGATCGCGCTCGCCCGGCAGACGGCTCCCGGGCGGGAACACGCCGGAGTCGATGAGCTCCAGTATTTTGTTGGCGATCGTATGGTAGAGGCGCTTTTCAGCCATAAGGGGTCATGCCAATCCAGCTAAGTTCACTGAATTGCCCTTACCAATAAGCTGACAATAAGAAAAGCGCGACATCCGGGAGGAGGCCGCGCTTTTCGCAGTAAGAGGTGGCATCCGCTAGAAGGTGTAGCTTGCACCGAACACGACTCGGCGGTCGGTAATGCCCTGATAGCAGAGCAGGCCGCCGTCATCCAAACAGGCGACGTCTGAGCTGGACTCAGTCAGGTTCACGCCGTCCACCTGCAGGGTGAGATGCTCGGTCACGTCATAGGATGCGCTCGCGTTGAGCTGGCCGCGCGCTTCCTGAACGCCCCGGAAGCCGAAGGGTGTGAAGACATTGCCCGTACCGGGAAGGTCGTCCGTCGGGAAGGCGTCGCGCCAGGTGTAGCGTACCCGGGCGGACAGACCGTACTTCTCATAGTAGCCCGTCAGGTTGTAGGCGTGGTTGGAAAGGTTCAGCAGGGTCGCCGCCTCGCGTGTCGGGTTGTCGAAGCCCTGGTTCGCGAGAATGCGGAGGTTCCGATTGCCCGACACCGGAACGAAGCCAGTATTGTTATCCTCGTTCTGATAGGTGTAGTTCGCGAGCATACCGAAACCGGATGCCCAGCCAAAGCCGCCAAGACGATCTTCCCAATCGGCGAAGTTGTACTGGAACGCGACTTCGACGCCTTCCTGTGTGGTGGAGTTCTCGGAGTTGAACGTGGACTGGTTGCCCACGCACACGCCGAGGCCCGTGGCGGCTTCGTCGCCGAAGATGCCCGGGGACGTTCCCGGCGAGAAGATGCCGCCGTTTTCGCAAGGCGGCGTCACGTCGCGCACACCGCCCGTCTCATCCGGTGCGTCCACCACGGCCCCAAAGAGGCCGTCACGTTCCTTGCGGAACACGCCGACACTGAAGACGGCTTCGGGCGCGAAATACCAGTCGACGGATGCGTCGAAGCTCTCGACTTCTTCGGGCACGAGGAAGGGGTTTCCGCCCACGGAGTTGCTGTTCACACCACCTGCATCCGGGAAGGTCCGGGCCGCTGTCACGGAGGTGAAGCTCGGGCGGCGGATATCCTCGTAATAGGCACCGCGCAGAACGATGTTATCCGTTGCGTCGAATGCGAGGTTCACCCGCGGCAGGTAGTGGTCATAGCTGCTGTCGATCGTCACGAGCCTGGGGTCGCCGTTGGTGAACTGGTTGGCGGTAGATGACAGGTCGGTGTCGATGTAGCGCAGACCCGCATTGCCGCGCAAAGGACCGAAGTCGAAGTTGACCTGACCGTAAATGGCGGTGGTGTCCTCGGAAATGTCGAAAAACGCGCTGTCGCTGGAGATCAGCTCCGTGCCGAAGATAGGGTCTAGGCCTTGCGCCGCGGCTGCGGCGTTAATGGTGGCGACCGATGCGCGCGCATCACGGGTCAGGTCGGGGCTGACCTGGAGGACGCCGTCCACAGCGAGAGCATTGCCGGTGCCCGACGCGAAGTTATCGGGGATTTCAGCTAAAAGCCCCGCAATGCCGCCCGCGTTCAGGCTGCTGTTGAGGCGCGAGGAGCCGCGGCGTTGCGCGTCGCGGTCGTCACGTAGGCTGGTGCGCTCGCCAAAGCGGACACCGAAGTCGAGCGAAGTCGCAAATGCCGAAAGGCGCGAGTCCGCGAAGTCGTAGCTGCCGTCAAAGCGGAAGGCACTGTCGACGTTTTCGCGGATGTCGCTGCTATAGGTCGGGTTACCGTCGAACACGTAGTTGTTGGGATCAAGAAGCTGGGCTTCAGTCGGGGCAAAGGGATCGTTGAAGTTCACATCGAAGCCGAAGCCGTCGGAGAGATCAAACACGATGGGTGTGCCGTTCTCGTCCCGGAAGTCGCTGCCGCTGGGCGCGATGAACGAGTTCGGGTTAATGAAATTGAGGTTGACCGACAGGTTCGGATTGACTGTGTCGGAGCTCGAACGTGCGTACTCTGCGCTCAAGGTCAGGGCGTCCGTGGCTTCCCAGATCGTGCCGAGCCGGAGCGTGGTGGTTTCCGTCAGGCGGGAGCCCGCATCTGTGCCGACCCGCAGGAAAGGCGCGCCGCGACCGTCATTGACCTGAGCGTCCGCTTGGAGCGGGGAGAACGTGCCCTGCGTGACCGCGAGGATGGAACCGAAATCCTGCCTGCCGTTTGCACCGCGGGCGGAGCCGATGTTGAAGGTCTCGAAGCCCGTGAAGTTGGCATTCGCACCCGGGATGACCGCACGGTCGCCGGAGCCGTTGAGGCGGCTGACATTGGAGGCCTGCACGCGCGAGCCCGAAAGTTGGCGTTCCTGATCGTTGTAGACGAGGTCGCCAAACAGGGTCAGGGCCTGGGTAGGCTTGGCTTCGACGGAGGCCGCAAAGTTGATGGTCTCAAACTCCTGCGTGCGCTGCACCTGGTTCAGGAACTGCACGCCGAGAAAGGCGTCGGCCCCTTCCGGGCAGTAGGTCGGGCGCGGCGTGGTGTTGCAGTCCACGAGGTTGTCGCGGTCGAGCCGTGGGCGGAAGGCGGTGTTCTCGGATTCGGTATAGCTGCCGCTCACGACGAAACCGATCTCCTGGCCCTCAAGGTTCTCCCACTTCTTGCCAAACGCAGCGGACGCTCGCGGCGCGATGCCAGACGTCAGGCTGCTGTCCTCGCCCTGCACGCGGACGGAAGCGAGCGTGTCGTCGAGCTCCAGCGGGCGGATCGTGCGGAGGTTGATGGTGCCACCCACCGCGCCTTCGATGTTGTAAGCAGTCGGGGCCTTGATGACCTCGAGGCCGGAGATGATGGCGGGGTTGACGTCCGTGAAGTTGATGCCGCCGCGTCCGTTGCCCGCGCCAACGGTGGGAACGCCGTTGAACTGTATGAGGTTCTGGTCAGAGCCGCGGATCTGAACGCCGGTACCAACACCCTCTTCGCGCGTGATCTGAATACCGGTAATGTTCTCGAGCACTTCCGCGAGGTTTTGGTCAGGCAGCTTGCCGATATCCTCGGCCTGGATGACCTCGATGAGGCTGTCGGCGGTGCGCTTTTGCTGCAATGCGGAGTCAAGCGCTTGGCGGATGCCCGTAACAATGATCTCGTCCCGGTCGATACCGTCAGAGGCCTGCTGCGGCGCAAGGTCTTGGTCGACCGCCTGGTCGAAGGCTTGATCCGAGGTTTGTGCATGGGCGGCCCCGGCAGAGATCATGGCCAGAAGCGATGCCGACACCAGAGCGGCTTTTGCGAAATAGATGCGGTCCATGACCAGTCCCCTTTGAACGCCATTTTGGCTTTTGAGAGAAAGGAACCGATGGACAAACTTATGTCAACCTGTTTTATCTACCGATTTTGGAATATTGGTAATACCAATTTATTTTTGTTGGCCAGCGCTATTCCAGACTAACAGACCTTACGCGTCGCAATACAGATACCGCGGACAACCTTCTGTAAACATCTAGTGTGGGGCTCAGCGATCTTTTGGCCAAGACGTGGGTATCATGTGACACAGACCTGGCGCCAACTGTGATACACCTCTGATGTTGACCTCAACAAGTGATTGATTTATTTGAACTTTTCTACACGGTATCGTGCCGCGCAGGAGCATAATTTCCTGACATAGCAGTGCGTATCACCCTCTAAAAGATCACAGGAAATCCTCACCAGTCTACGTACTTTTGTTCAGGATGTGATCTTCCATGGGTCGCAACTCCGCAGCGATTGACTTTACTCAGCTCCGCGCCGTGCGGCGTAGCACCAGACCCATGGCGAACAAGACAAGCGAGACTCAGCCTAGGATCGTGCCGAGCTTGTTGAGTTGGCGGAGAAGAAACCGCCCATGACAAAGATCGGCGCGCCGATAGTCAGGACTAGGTTCATGTCCGTGGCTTCTCGCGGAGGGCAAGCGGCTCAAGCCCCATCCAGTCCAAGAGGACGGCGGGCGTGAAGACGTTGAGGATGAACCAGGATACGAACAGACCGAGCGCGACCGTAGCCCAAAGTGCCCAGTTCGAGGTCCGGCGGATAAAGATGCCAAGGTTGAGTGGGATCAGGATTTGCAGCTGCACCATGTCCGACAGCGGCATCATCAGGTCAAACAGGCTGAGCTTGCACAGACTCCGAAAGCACAGCGCCATGATGATGACGAGCAGTCCGCTGAACAAGCTGGGCACCTTGGACAGGCGCACGGATTTGTCGTTGGACAGGATGACGTTCCGCTTTTCCAAAGCGGGCTGAAGGATCGCGCGGATGAATGTGCCCGCATTTCTTGTTGAGCGCGGTGTCCTTGGCGGTCAGGAAACAGTAGGAGTTGTGCTTGTTCATGATGTGGACAAGCTGCTTTGCGAAGCAAAAACAAACATGCCCACCAGCAGCCGGGAATAGTTAACGTCCGGGTCCATTACGAAGTCTGCGGGAAAGTCGCTGATGATCCGCATAGGGCCACCTTTTATAATCAGCGTCACGACCGCGAACGCAACCGATACGACGGCGACCACAAGGGTCTTACGAAGTCGGACTCGACGACGCTCCATGCGCCCGCAACCACGGAAATAAACAGCTCCACCATTCCGACAAGGATGACGAACAGTGTAATGTCGGCCTAAACACCGCACTGGAAAACACTCCCAGCGCATCCAGAAAAGCTCTCGGCGCGGACAGTCCGCGAGGGTCCAGCTTGCGCATTCAAGGTTATCAAACATCCCTCAGGAGCATGCACGCAAAAGGTGATGCAGGGTTTCGCTGCGCTCGAAATCAATAGCCGACAAAGCGAAAAACGCTGCTGCATTTGTTCGCAAAAGCTTGCCGAGTAGCTCTCGAGCGTAGGGCAAAGACCTCTAAGTCGTGCTGGCGAGTACACTCAGAGACTTTTCGTGGCCTTGTTTCTATGGGTCGCACTACCTAGCCGTCATATAGATCAGGCACGTCGCCTTTTTGAAAAGGTGGGCGATAAAGCCGAGGTCGTGTTCGAAGGCGTGTTGTCGTGAACAGGGCAATGAACGAGAGTGATATTCGAGTTTACAATACCCGCGACGTTATTGAGGCCCTCGTTTTGACTGACTGACTGAACGTGCTGACAAAACACGTCGATCGGGACGGGGCTTTTCCTACTGATCGTCGATCCTCGCGCAAAAATCTACACGACGTATGCCGCCCATTAGTTGTCCAACGCGACAAGAAAACCCGTTGCAAATGAGAATGAGTTGCATTACTAAGCGTCATACACGGTTCGCTTGGACCAATTTCCAGGCCCACCACCAAACAAAGGCATTGTCCGCAAGTCAGGATCCGTCCGGACTGTGGTTATTCCTGACGAATACAAGCAGGTTCTTTCATGCGAATTTCACTTTTATTAGGCGCTGTGGCCGTGCTCAGCGTCTGCCCTGGCTTGGCTAATGCTCAATCGAGCTCGGTAAATCCCATCGACGAGATCGTCGTGACTGGGAAGTACCTCTTTTCCAATCAGTTGAACGCCATGAAAAGCCCAACGCCCATTATCGATGTTCCCCAATCACTGTCGATTGTCACAGCGGATCAGATTACAAACCAGGGTTTTGGCAGCGTGGGTGACATCATCGACTATGTTCCCGGTGTCACCAATTCGCAAGGTGAAGGACATCGCGATGCGGTTGTGTTCCGGGGCGTTCGTTCGACGGCCGATTTCTTTTTCGATGGTGTGCGTGACGACGTTCAATATTATCGTGGACTATATAATATCGAGCAGGTCGAAATCCTTCGCGGAGCTAATGCACTGCTGTTCGGTCGTGGCGGCACGGGCGGTCTCATCAATCGTGTCTCAAAAAAAGGACAAATTGGTCAAGCGTTTACAGGCTTCAAGGCAACGGTAGATACTTTTGGTGCGGCTGGCCTTGAAGTCGACTCGAACTTTGCCACAAGCGACACGTCAGCCATTCGCGTGAACGCGGTCTATGAAAGCCTGAACAATCATCGTGATTTCTATGATGGTAAACGCTTTGGTATCAACCCGACCGCCCGAGTGAAGGTGTCGCCTACCTCGACAGTCGATCTGTCCTATGAGTTTGTCGATAATGAGCGCTTTGTGGATCGTGGTATCCCGATAAACGATCTGCAGGATGGAAATTTCCAACCTGTGAAAGCCTTCAAAGGCATCACTTTCGGCGACCCCGAACTCAATACCGCGGAAGTCCAAGCCCATATTGTACGGGCTACTTTAAGCCATCGATTCACGGATGCATTCAAAGGTGTGTTTAACGCGACCTATAGCAACTTCGATAAACTTTATCAGAATTTCTACGCTCAAGACCTTCTGAGTGTTTCCGGCAACGGTATGGGCGGCGTCGTTCGGCTGGATGGGTATGTGGACACGACCCAGCGTGAGAGCCTGAATCTGTCTGCCAATCTGATCGGAGAGTTCACGACAGGTGGCCTTCACCATACACTGGTATCGGGCGTAGAGGTTCGCAACACCTCAAACAACAACGACCGCCTCAACCCGGGATTTCCATTCGGAGTAGACGGTGCTGGTGACGACCGGGAGGATTTTTCCATTACTCGCCCCCTGGCTCTCGCTGACGGAATTGGTGTCGACTCGGCTGGAAATGCATTTACCGTGGCTTTTACGGATTTGAACGATCAGACCGAAACCGACATTCAAGTCTTCTCGGCGTTCATCCAGGACGAAATCTCGATGTCGCCGCAACTGGATCTAATTCTTGGTGGTCGCTTTGACAGCTTCGAAATCACCACGAACGACATCGGTCGAGGCGACATCGGTGTTTCACGAACGGACGAGAAGTTCTCACCACGAGCGGGACTTGTTTTCAAGCCGCGGGAAAATATCTCAATTTATGGCAGTTATAGTCAAAGCTTCCTTCCCCGGACTGGGGAACAGTTTGCGGGCCTGCGACGATCGACCGGCACGTCTGTACAAAGCGACTTGCTGTCACCTGATGAATTCGAAAACCTCGAAGCGGGTCTGAAATGGGATTTTGTGCCGGGCCTCAGCTTGACTGCGGCCTATTTTCAGAATGCGCAAACCCGCGCCGCACGCGACAATGAAAACGCAGAAGAAGCTTCGATACGCGGTCTCGACGTCGATGGTTTCGAGATACAACTTGAGGGTGAGCTGACAGATTGGCTCTATATTCGCGCAGGCTATGCCAATGTTAGCGGCAAAACGGCCAATGGTGAGACGCCGCGCGAATTACCAGAGGACACATTCTCGGTCTGGACAAATTACGCGTTGAGCGAAACATTCGGGTTGGGCCTGGGTGCCACACATCAAGGCAAAGCCCTGACAAGCGACGGAAGCGAAACATTTTTGCCAAGTTTCACACGGATCGATGCGGCGGCGTATTACAATGTTAACGAAGACTTCCGCCTTCAGGTCAATATCGAGAACCTGACCGATGAGCTCTATTTTCCATCATCGCATAGCACGCACCAAGCTACTGTTGGAGCTCCGCTAAATGCGCGCGTCATTCTGACAGGACGTTTCTAGCCGCGTACCGTTGAGCACCGGCATAAGGGTAAGGCGACTAGTGCCGAAGTTGATGAGGGTGTTTTATTGTTAACACACCATAATCTCTTACGGTCTAGGTCCATCCCAGTTAAGAGACAGCCGTGTTGACCCTACATGCCAGAAACCGCATCCACATCACTCCCCGCACGGACACCCAGTCCATACGTTCCGCATGGGCGGGATCCAGACACTGGTAAAATTAGCCAACACACCCAAGGGGTGGCGCTGTCACCACCAGAGAAAGCTGCCGTCATCATCGGATTGCTAGGCAAGGAGATCGCCGGTGTCGTGATCGACAAGCTGGATGATCGCCATTTGCGCAGCTTTATGGACACATTGTCCAACTTGGATGAAGTGCCACAAGATAGCGTCATCCAAAGTGTCGGCGAGTTTCTACGCGCACTTGAATACCGGAGACAAAACTTTCACGGCGGGCCTGCTTATGCCGAGAGCTTTTTAAAAAATGTCTTGAACAAAGAGCGCGGGGCAAGACTTTTGCAACCCGCCAGTCTTTCATCCGGCAACAAAGAGCAAACGGTATGGCACCGGCTTGAAAGCAGCGATGTTTGTGGTTTGGGCGCGTTTCTGGAAAAACAGCGCCCACATGTGACGGCCATCGTCTTGCAAAAACTGACCCCTTCCTGTTCGAGCGAGTTACTGGCAGAATTCAAGATGGACTACAGCCTTGATGTTTTGAAGGTTATGAGCAGTGGGACGGAGATCAAGGACGCTGCAACCAATGCTGTGGCCACGTTCATGGAGGACAGCTTCCTCAATATTGATCGCAGCGATCCCGGTGCAGATTCCGTGGGGTTTATTTCAAGCGTGCTAGGTACGCTTTCCAAGGATCGGCGCGACACATTGTTGGGCATTCTCGATGTAGACGACCCCGACAAGGCCAAGGCCATCCGGGCAGCCATGCTGACATTCGAGGATTTGCCCGCACGGATGCCAACGACGGCCGTTCCGATTTTGTTCAAAGAGTATCCATTGAATTTACTCGTAACGGCTCTCAAGGCTGGAGACGCTCAAATGCCGGAAGTCGTTGCCTTTCTTTTGAAGAATATTTCCCAGCGCATGGCCGGACAGATCCGGGAGCAGATACAGGAGATGAAGTCGCTGCCCCAAAAGGACGGCGATAAAGCCCTGACAGGCTTGGTCAGTTTCCTGATGAAATTGGAAAAGGAGGGGCGCATCAGTTGGATAAAATCTGAAGCTGCGGATGTGCATGACTAGAACCGATACCGGGTTCATCGAGTCCCATAAATGCTGCATTTTTCGTAAGTAAACTTAAAAACTATTGAGAACATTTGCGAGAGCCCGAATAAATTGTCCGGTCGCCTCGTGCGACCGCTTCAGCCTGAAGATGATAGGCGAAGAGGGCTCTTTATTGATGACGAGTCTGAGAAGATTTCCGATCTCCAGTATTTCGAGGTCAGATAAACTATTTAAGGCAAACCTGTGAGAGCCAGACTGCAAGCGTCCCGACCATTCGAAGACTAGTGCATTTGGCGTGATGATGAGCACGCCTCGCTTATTGGGTTTGTCGAGCTTCGTCGCCGGAATACTGGTGATTTCATGGTCATCAAACGTGTCCCGCCAGATAGATGGCTTGGATGATGTACGGGCAAGCATTATTTAGCCAAGAGGTGTTCCACAGTGGATTCTTGAAGGCCTTCAAAAAAATAGAGCGGGCTCTCCTCCAGTATGACGGAGAGCGTCCAGAGGCGTCCAGCACTAATACGATTGCGGCCGCTCTCATATTTCTGGATCTGTTGAAACGAAATGTCGACACGCGCAGCAAGGTCAGTCTGACTGAGATCGCGTAGCCGCCTCAGTTTCAGCAGGCGTTTGCCGATGTGAATATCCACACTCGTTGACGCTCGGCGGTGATGGTAATTATGCCTGGCTTTTCCAGCGTATCCGGAGGGTGTGGCGGGCATGGAAGCCGCGTCGACTTTCACAGTGAAACCATCAGGTCAAAGATGGATTTGACCAAAGCGTTCGCAGCCGAAAGATCGGATATATCTCTACCCTGGACAACTTCCGCTTCCCAGAGTTTCATCAGAACCCGCGCATCGTCCATAGTGTAGGCTTTCTGCTCAAGCGCAGTATTGAGCAGCGCGACCTGACGGTCGAGAAGGCTCATCGTTGCCAGAACGTCTGCATCACACACGTCACTAGAAACCGGTGTAATTTCCGCAGACATAGCGAGTTTAATCTCGATAATCCGGTACTCGTTATATATTCTATCTAGAGTCAAAGCGGATGAAGACGACTCAAGGTCTTCAGCGTGCTTAAAAGCGGCTTGTGCCATTGCAGTTTCCCTGAAACAAACGGTATCCGGCAAAACCCGGACCCAGAATGTACGGATTTAATTGGGTCCTGCGCTTCGCGATACACCTTGCCATAGGTCACTTGCTTGAATGGAGTAAATTGCGCGAACAGAGGTGCGGCAGCAAATAATCGTGCCTGCATGTGCACCCGTTATTTTTAAGTGGCTTGATCAAGTAACCAATCGTGCACCTATCATCCTCCCTCATGAAACCTTTGGATCACGTCCCATCCGCCAGAGGGACAATGTGCTTTCAGCTTGATCCGCCTCAAGCTTCAACGTCAGACATTGACGAAGGCGGTCGCGTTCCTGGGCAATATGATCAATCTTGCACTCCAGCTTGGTCAATTCTCTGACAAGCTCATCCAATTGGTCACCCACAAGTTTGAGTTCACGCCGAAGACCGACGGCACGATGGCGGTGAAGGTGTGTCCATCGCTCGGTTTGCAAGGCATCTACAAGACTAGTCACTGTTACAGGTCGTGAAGTCTCCGCAGTTCTCAAAGCAGCAACGATGGCTTTACGCTCAAAGGTCAGCGCAGAAATCTGCAAGCGGGGACGATGGCATTGCAACTCCAATAACTCAATCAGCGCGCAACATTGCTGGTACTCAGCCTGTTGCATTTACCAGGCCTTTGGTTTTAATTGGTCGGCCACATAGATTGCTGCAGCCACCGCGGCATAATGCTCTGGCTTGATGATTTGTCCGACTTCCACTGCAGAATAGATCGCACGGGCGGACGGTGGATCGGAATGGATTGGGACGCCGGATTGGGTAGCGCGGCTTCGGATCATGCCGGCCACTTCATCCACACCTTTTCCTACGCATACGGGAACTCCTCCAGACTGACGATCCCATTTGAGAGCCACGGCGTAGTGGGTAGGGTTGACGATGACGACATCGGCCGTCCCGACATCGCGTAACATGCTGTTTTGCGCGATGGCCCGCGCGCGCGCGCGGCGGGCCTGTTTCAGATGCGGATCTCCTTCACTATCTTTGGCCTCGTCCCGGATTTCCTGAAAGCTCATCCGGAGTTTTTTCAGATAGGCAAAATGGGTGTAGGGAAGATCGACAAATGTGATGAGTCCGGCGATGATAATGACGCAGCCGATCAACATCATCGACATGCTCCTTAATTCGATAAGAAGCTCTCCGACCGGCACGAGAGACAAACCTGGGAGCTGAAAAAACAGAAGGCCCAAGATAAATAGTGTTGCGAGGGCGACCAGTGTCATTTTTACCGATCGTTTTGCGAATTCAACGAGCCCGCCACCCCCGTATTTCTGCTTGGCATTCGACACAGGCGAGATGCGTGAGAGTTTCGGCTTTGCCTTTGACGGCGTGAAAGTCATAGCCTGCTGAACGATCACAGATAGGAAGACCGAGATTATCAAGGCCGCAAACAATGGAGCGATACCGATCAAGACTTCACCGAGTGCGCCAAGCGTGGCTTTCGGCTGGCCACCGGAAAACAATTCTTCCCCTAACTGATCCGGCCAAGCGAGGAATTTAGACAAGCCCGCATAGACCGCCTTTACAGTGTATGCCGCACCCAGGATGCAGAATATTCCCAACGCGGTATAGAGCATGAAGGTATGCGCTTCGGTGGATTGAGCGACATCACCTTCGCGGCGGGATTTCTGGATTCTGCCCTCGGTCGCATCAAAATTCTTTTCCTGGGCGTCGTCATTGCCCTCGCTCATGCTGCCGCTCCTGAGAGCCCGTCCAGAGCGTCATGGAAATGCGCCGCCCAAGTCGAGAGCATGACACCGATCGTAATCACCAACAGGAACAGCCCAGCACCGGTAATGGCCGGCATGCCGACAAAGCTGACCATGAGTTGCGGCATGGCGCGATTAAGGAAACCCAAGGTGAGGTTGTAGAGAAAGTTTAGCGCGATGAAGGGCATGGAAAGGGAGAGTATAAACCCGAGCATGGCTGTTGCCGTCCGAGATAGCCAGAAAGCCGCACCATCGGTTGAGAAGCCATTCCCTGGCGGAAAGACATCATAGCTTTCTATAACAATGCCTACGGCTTCTACATGAAGATCGGCACTGACGACGAGCGTGACGCCCGCGAGCATGAGCAAGGTCGAGATAGTCGTATTCGGTTCGGTCGCGATGCCTTCGCCAAGGACTTGCGAGATCGACAAGGCTTGCGAGACGATATTGCCGAGTATTTGCAGACCGAAAACCATCAAACGCAAGGCAAATCCAAGAACGAAACCCACTGCCGCCTCAAGGCCGACGAGCGCGATGGCCGCACCCACAGTTTGCGGAGGTACAAGCGTCGGAGCGACAACCGGAACGCATATAATCGCTATTCCCAAAGCAGCCATCAAGCGAATGCGCATGGAGATTCCGTTTTCACCAAGCCCCGGCAGCAAGAATACCATGAGGGAGATACGCGCAAAGACCGCCATGGCTGCCCAAATGCCCCCGAAACTGTCTCCGAACCCTGAGAGTAGGTCGTATATCTCGGCCATTATGCCGTTCCGAGTATGATGGGTCGCTCGCTAGGGAGGACTTCTTCGTAAGCCACGACGGGGTTCTGGACACCTTTACTGTCGAGGATCGTCCGCAAGAACCGACGCCGGCGGGCGGAGACGGCAACGACGGCATAGTTTCCCTGCGAGGCGGCTTTATCCAATTGTTCGCGGAGATCTGCCGCAAGCCTGTTGAACAGGTCGGGCGGGAGGGCGATATCGCCCTGCCCGTTCGGATCCTTTACTTCATGTTCTGAAAAGCAATTTTCCCAATCTTGGCTGATTTTAATAATCGGCAGATTCCCCTTGGTGTTCCTGAGTTTCGATAAGAATTGAGGTGCCAGGCGCAGTCGGACATGATCGGTAATTGCACCGAGGGCCGTAAGACTGGTGCGGGCTTCGGCAATGGTTTCCAGAATGACGGGAAGGTTGCGTACGGAGATGCGTTCCTTGAGCAAAAGCCGCATGACACCCTGCAGGGTTTCGAGAGGCACTTTGTCCGGCAGGAATTCGTCCAGGATTCTGCGGTTGGAATCCGCGCGTGCGTCATCAGACACAGTTTTGAAGGTTTCGAGAGTCTCCCTCAGAGCGCGCCGAGTGAGAAGCTGAGAAAAATTGGCCTGCACGGTTTCGAGAAGGTGGGTTGTCAGGACTTCCACGGCATCGACGGTAGGTACGCCGGACATGACGAGCGCGTCCTTGTGTGACGTGTCCACCCAACGTGCGGGCGCACCATAGACGGGCTCCTTCGTCGTTTCGCCGGGAATGGATAAGTGATCGCCGGACTCCATAAGCGCGAGGACAGACTGTGGGCGCAGACGGTTCCTAACCACTTCATAGCCGTCGATCAGAATGCGGTAGCTTTCAGACTCCAGTAAAGGCGAATCCGTCAGGCGTATTGGGGGCAGGATGAAACCGAATTCCGTGACGACATAGCGGCGGATTTTCTCGATGCGTTTGTCGAACCCGAATTCGTCATCCATCGTCAGCGCGACGAGATCATTGGCCATCTCGACATGGATGGCATCGAGGTCGAGAGCGTCGCCGAGAGACGGAGTGGCGTCGAGGGAGGCCGCGCCCATTTCATTGGTTGCGTTTTCTGTCTCAGCATTTTTTTCGCCGCGGCTGGACCGCAAGCCGGCATAGCCGAGCACAATCGCACCACAGGTAAATGGCAGGAATGGCAAGCCGGGAAGGCAGGCGAAGACGGCGAGGATGCCCGCCACGGCCATCAGGGCTTGAGGATGGGCCGTGAACTGCTTGGTGAGCGCGAGATCGAACGTGCCTTCACCGCGGCCCTTGGAAAGCAAGAGACCAGCGGCAATGGAGATGATGACGGCGGGAATCTGACTGACGAGGCCATCTCCAACGGTCAGGATCGAATAATTCGTCAGGGCTTGGGTCAGACTAATACCATGAACGCCCAGGCCGATGGCGATTCCGGCAACAAGATTGAGTAGCGTGATCAATATACCGGCGACAGCATCGCCTTTCATGAATTTCGACACGCCGTCCAAACTGCCAAGAAACGCGGTTTCCTCCTGTTCCAATGTACGCCGCCGGGACGCATCGTCATGGCTGATCGCCCCGGCCGCAAGGTCGGCATCAATGGCCATCTGTTTACCGGGCATGGCATCGAGGGCAAATCGTGCACCGACCTCTGCCATGCGTCCCGCGCCTTTGGTGATGACCATGAAATTCACGATCACGAGCACGCAAAACACGATAAGCCCGATGAAAACATTTCCACCCATGACAAACATGGCAAAGCCTTCGATGACACCGCCAGCGGCCCCAATGCCTTCGTGACCATTACCAATAATCAGTTTCGTGGAGGCAATATTCAGCGATAGCCGCAAGAGAAGCGAAGCCAGCAACACGGCTGGGAATGAGGAAAAGTCGAGAGGACGCTCGATAAATAGCGTCAGCGTGAAAATGAGGATTGCAAAGGCAAAGGAGAGTGTGAGACCGATGTCGAGCACCCAACTTGGCATGGGCAGGACCATGACGATGATTATCGCCATCAGACCGACCGCTAGGCCGATCGTGGGATTGGCCATGGTTAGGAGCCTGCCCCGAAAATCCATTCCTGTCGCTGCTTTCGCCATGGCTTAGGCGGCGATGGCAGGAATGACGTGAGAGTCGAATAATGCAACAAGGACTCTGGCACCAAAACCTGCCGTCATCACGAAGACAATCAGCATTCCTGCCAGCTTCGGCACAAATGTGAGCGTCATTTCCTGAATGGAGGTTAGAGCCTGAAACAGACCCACCACCAAGCCGATTATCAACGCCGTAGCCAAAAGCGGAAAGGCGATCAGGGTCGCGCCCCACATGAATTCACGCAGCAGGGAAAGGATATCGGTTTCGGTCACGTCGCTGACCTAAACAGGCATACGTAGGAGTTCCTGATAGGCTTCGACGACGCGATTGCGGATCGTTACAGCCGTCTCGAGAGCCATTTCTGCATGGGCCATGGCCTCCACGACGGATTGCGCGTCACCCGTTCCGCTGACCATATTGGCAGTGGTCGTCTCGACGGTCTCGAAGACCTTGGCGAAGTCCTGAAGGCCCTTTGCGGGGCCGATAGCGCCTGCAGGTTTTGCCGAGGTGGATGCGGGAGCGCCAGGGGCAAGCGCCTGCTTTGCAAGCTGGTAGCCTTGGGCGGCGCTGGAGATTGGAGTCATGCAATTCGTTCCTACCGTTGAAGAAGCGAGATGAGTGAGGAATACATCTGGGTGGCCTGCTTAAAAGTCGTGAGGTTGGCCTCGTAACTGCGACCCGCTTCACGTGCGTCGGCAAGCTCGACCATCATGCTGACATTGGAGAGGCGGACAAAGCCCTCGCTGTCAGCAAGCGGGTGCGAAGGGTCAAAGCTGAGTTCGCCTTCCGAGCGATCAAGACCGACGCTGGATACGGTGACGGCGTGGCCATCTTTTAAGGCGTCGACGCCGGCGGCAAAGGTGAGCATCTTGCGTTGGTAGCCGTGGGTGTCGGCGTTAGAGAGATTCTCGGACACGATCTGCAGACGGTGGGCTTGCGCGCCCATGCCGGAGCTGGCGGCGGTCATCGCACGCATAAATGGACTAAGCGCGGTATGTGTGCTGGGTATCATGTCGCGTCCTGCGTCATCAAATCTTTTAGTAACTTAGAGGTTCTTGCCGATGGCAAGTTTCATCATGTCGAGGGATTTGCGGTAGAGGCCGAGGGCCATATCGTGGTCGACCTTGGTTTGGGCAGCCAGCATCATCTGGTCTTCGAGAGACACGGAATTGCCATTGGGCGACAATGTGATGCCCGCACCCATCTCGCGAACGCGACCTTGATTGCCGTGACGAGCGTACATGTCGGCAAACGGCTCGACAACCCGGGCTCGGTAGCCCGGTGTGTCTGCATTGGCGATGTTTTCAGCGATCACGCCGTGGCGATGAGAGGCGTGGGAAGCCTTTGCGGACAGCATCGACATATAGGCACCAGGGTCGAACATCGGGAAAACACACCTTGATTTCATGGTTAACGATTAACTAAAGAAAACACCATATAGTTGAACAAACCATTAAAGCCCGCCTAGGGAAGTCAAAGGACAGTATATTTTGACCCAAACCAGTTCCACCAAGGCCCTGCGGCGTTTGACCGACGTGATTTCCTATCCGTCTGCTCTGCAATTGGAGGGTCGGATCGCCTCAGTCCGCGGACGTTGCCTTACTGTCGATGGCCTTGGTGGGCTGATAGGCATTGGCGAAACCCTGGAAACAGGCGGTGCATCGGGCAATGTCATCAGCCTGATGGGCGGGGCGGCAATGGTGATGATGGACGAGCGCACGGAAGGGATGCGCGTGGGTCAGGTTGTTCGACACGCCTCACGAGCCACGCTTCGCCCCTCAAGCGACTGGCTGGGACGATGCCTGGATTACAACGGACGTGATGAGAAGGGCGTGTTGCCGAAAGGCGGACCCATCGCCCTCGACCTGCAATCGCTTCCGCCACCTGCGCCTTTGCGCCGCGCCTTGGGGGCGCGCATAACAACGGGAGTGGCGGCGCTGGATAGCTTTCTGCCGGTATGCCGTGGGCAGAGGCTGGGTCTGTTTGCGGGATCGGGTGTCGGGAAGTCGACGCTCTTGGGCCACATTGCCCGCAACGGCACGGCGGATGTCAATGTGCTGGCCCTGATCGGCGAACGAGGACGGGAAGTCCGGCATTTCATCGAACACGTTCTGGGGCCAAAGGGTATGGCGAAAACCGTTCTGTTCGTGGCGACATCCGACTGTGCGGCGAGTGTCAAACTGAGAACGGCGCGGTTGGCCATGGCAACAGCCGAGGTATTTCGAAACGAGGGTCAGCATGTTTTGTTGATGCTGGACAGCCTGACGCGTTTTGCGGATGCCCACCGCGATGTGGCCCTGCATGCCGGTGAAGTGCCATCCTTGCGCGCATTCCCGCCATCGACATTCCAAATACTGTCGGAATTTTGTGAGCGAGCGGGGCCGGGCAGTGACGGCATGGGCGACATCTCCGCAATATTCAGCGTTCTGGTCGCGGGTTCCAACATGGAAGAACCGATCGCGGACGCGGTGCGCGGGATACTGGATGGACACATCATACTGGACAGGGCCATTGCCGAGGCGGGTCGCTATCCGGCGATCGACATATTGAAAAGCGTGTCCCGGTCATTGCCAGATGCTGCGAACGCTGATGAGAATAGTGTACTCGTCAGGGCACGGCGCCTGCTCTCGCATTATGAAGACAATCGGATGCTCATACGGGCGGGCATGACAGTCGAGGGAGCGGATGCGAAACTTGACGAGGCTATCGCCAAACACCCTGCCCTGACCAAATTCCTGAGACGCATGGGAACTGAGTCCCCTGAGCAGCGGATAGAGGAATTAGCGCACATACTTGATGACGCGGATCCAGTTGATTAGGTCTGCACATTTGCCAGAAGAAGATTGGCAATGCCGCCACTGCCCAATCCGCCAGTCAAAAGCGTCAGTGCTGCGGATCCGGGGGTGGAAGATGAAGGGCCGATCTCTATTTGCCTCTGAACGAGAAAGCGGCGGATCAGCGCATTGGATGTCTCCGAATTCGAGAAAACCGAGACAGATCGCGAGCCGAACAAGGCCTCCGCCTTATCGGCGAGAATTGTCTTCTGGCGGTCCAGGTCGAGCTGAGAAAATCCGGTTGGCAAGGAAAAGGCTGTTTCAAAGACTTCGCGCAGTGGCAGGCTGCCCATGACGCGGAACCAGCCGGTATCCTCCGATGGGTTGGAGTCAGAAATTTTTCCGATCTCGCGCTCAAAGTTTAAGGCAAGTCGCATGTCGGGAGCAACGCTACCAAGGGATTCCTCGAAAGATTTGTCGAGATAACGCTGTGAGACGTCGGTGATCGCCGAATCCGTTAGATCGAGCCGTCCATCCACAATGCGAAACCTGTCGGCGAGTTCGAGGTAATTCGGGTTATTCAGCCGTACAGCAAACGCTTCGCGACTGTCGGTGCCCTCTTCGAGAACCTTGCGGACGAAGGCTTGCTTGTTGATTTCATCGCCCAGTCCGAAGGCTCCGAGAGCGACTTTGAGGACGCTGCGATTTGCCATAAGGTCATCCAGGGTCTTGACATCGGCCATGCCCGACTTGAACCTCGCGACGTCGCGTTGCAAATTTGGCGATAGATTGAAGACCTCTATCTGGCGCGGGAGCGTGGCTTTTAGAAACGTCCAACCGGACAGTCCCGAACCCGGAATGGCAGGCGCAAAGGTCACGGATAGCTATCCAGTCATCCGCTGTTTGGCCTGGAATGTGTTACTACAGCCTGCATCGAATAGCGGCGAAATACCGAGAAGTTTTGATTCGATTTCAAGCAGTGGTTTAAGCGCGTACAAAACGGAGTAATAGCGCCCTGCCATGGCGGCTTGGCAAGCTTTGTTAAGGGTTTCGAGATGTGCGGTTCCCGTGAAAACCCTGCACAAGGCATTCAGGCGATCGTGAAGAGTCTGTAGGACATCGATTTCTCCGACATCTCCGGAAAGGTATAGCTGAGCTGCGTAATAGGCGCGGCGGACGGGAGTGACGGCTTGGTCGGGATGGAGGGCGTCAGACAGACGGAGAACACTCGTGTCCTCGTCGGCAATACGAATTTGCGCGCGCTTGGATCCGTTGATGAGAAGCGTCCCGTTTATTAGGAACTTCTCTTCGGGCTTCAGACTCAGGACAAGGCCGCTCATTATGCGACTTCCAGATTCGGCGCGGATCCCGTGGCCAGCGCCCTCCCGCGCAAACCCTTAACAATATTGGAATTGATATCGACAAGCACCTGATGGTTGGCATCGCCCTGCATGACCGCCTGGGTATGGGACTGGATGAATTCAAACAATCCCATGAGATTGGATTTGAGCGCCAGCGGCAATGGATTTTCCGTGCGGGCGAGGTCGAGAAACAGGATTTTCCATAGAGCCTGATTGGCCATGAGGGCCTCGAAACGTCTGGGCTGATAATTTACGGCATTGGGGTCGAGAGAAAAAAACTTGCCGTTGACCAGTTCAAAGGCCTGACTTTCGAGACCTTTGTCCGAATTGAGATCCTGCTTAACCGTGCGGTAGCCGTTCGTGGCAAAACGTGTTGATGTCATGGATCAAGATGTCCCAGAAATTGAGGAATGTCGGGGCGGGCCTTCACCCGCCCCGACCAAGAGGTATCTTCGGCCTATCGGAAAAGCGCCAAGAGCTGCTGCGGGCCCTGATTGGCGATCGACAAGGCTTGAACGCCCAGCTGCTGCTGAACCTGGAGGGATTGCAGGCGAGCGGAGGCTTCTTCGAGATTGGCGTCCGTCATCGCGCCGATACCCGTTTTCAGGGAATCCTTTAACGTGGTGACGAATTCATTCTGAAGATCGATGCGCTTTTGCTTGGAACCGAATTGTGCTGTGGAATCGATGGCGGTCTGCAAAAGACTGTCGACGGCAGCCAGAGCGTCCGTTGCGCCTTGTGTTGTCGAGACATCGATTTCGCTAAGAGCTGCAAGCCCGCCGGCGTCACGACCTTCGATGGCATCGCGAGCCGCAATGACAGTTTCTTGACCATTGATAGCCTGTGATGCACCAGCAGTGTCGTTGGTGATGGTAAAGGTTGCGTTGTCGGCCGCCGCGTCTGTGGCCGGAGTGGTGACAACAGCAGAAAAGCCGGCAGCTTCATCGGTGACCGCAGCGGAAAGACCCGTAGCAACGGCATTGATGTCATCGCCTGCGAGGGCTGTATAGGTAACGTCCGTACCCCCGACAGTCAGCTTGTAGGTAGATCCCTCTGTCACGGCGCCCGCGCCACCATCGATGGTAATCAGGCTGGTATTGCCATTGCCGAGCGATGCTGTCCCGATTGTGAGATACCCGTCACCGCCGGATGCTGCCGTGCCACCTGCGACGGCAGCGGATGCGGTCTGGGCTGTCTGAATGGAAAGATCCTGACGGTTGACCGTGACCTTGCCAGCGGTGACCGTTCCGTCATCCTGGCGGTTGAGCGAGGATAGCACTTCGATGCTTCCGGCACCCTTTAACAGGTTTTGACCATTGAAGGAGGCCGAGTCGACGATGGAGCCGACCGTCTTGGTCAGCTCGGCGATATCGGTCTGGTATTTGGAGCGGTCCGAGTCCGAGACGGAGGGGTCATTGGCGGCAACGATCAGGGATTTCGCATCCTGTAGAAGACTCGTCACTTCGTTTGACGCTGCGCGGGCAACGCCGACCGTGGCCGAACCGAGATTGAGACTGTCGCTGATTTGGTCAAAAGACTTTACGTCGGATTCCATGACCGTGGAGATAGACCAGATAGCTGCGTTGTCGGTTGAGGTGGCGATCTTCTTGCCCGTCGATATTTCGCTTTGCACACCGGCGAGACTTTTGTTGATGCCACGAAGGGTGTCGAGCGCAACCATGGCGCTGTTGTTTGTGAGAATGCTGGACATGAACTGTCCTCCTGAATGCGCGTTACGTAGCGCGGTTGACATGAAAGTGGCGGTCATTCGGAATTGAGAACGGCACACCTGACTTCGTCATCCTGACGATCAAAGAGCCTTGGCCCTTCACCCTGCCCGTCCTGGGCTCAGGTGCAGATAACACACTACATGATAATCTTTCCTTACTTCACACCATATTACTTCTTGTGTTCAGGTCGTCCCTAATGGTCAGTGATTGGCCAAGCGGGGAATAGGCACCGACGTTTGCATGGGACTGGTGAATTTCTGCGAGGCGTCGTTGGGCTGAGCGGACTCCTTGAACAGCGGCCGCGAGCAGAGCTTCGTTCGCCAGTGCCCTGACTTGCAAGGCGTTGAGAGTTTTCGTCAAACTGGGAAGGTCTCCCTTATCGGCGTGAACTGCGAGCGTTGATTTGAGGCGTTTGACTGAGATTGCCGTTTGTCGGCTGACTGCATCCATTTGATGAAGCTTTCCCAAGCGAAGGTCGTCGGCTTCCGCGGCGAGGAGCCCAATTATCTCCTCAGCTAAAGCAATGGAAGACTGGCCGCTCATTTGGGTGGGGTCTCCTGCACCGAGGAAGTATCCGTTGCGCCCAGGCTTTCCTCGAACGCTGCGGCAAGGCCAACCCCGCCGTTTTCGGCCAGATCTTTGGCAATGGCATCGATGTAGAAGCTTGCAAATGCGGAGACTCCCTCCCCTCCTGAGTTTGTAAGGGCATCGGTCAGTCCGGAGTATGCCAATGTCTGTGACAAAAAGGCGGCCTCAAAGTCACGGGCGGCATCCGACACCAAAGACGCGTTAAGCTCTTGCGGAGCGGGCTCTGGCAAGGCGGTAGGGTGTTTCGGGGTAAAAATCGCGTATTCAATCATGGCGCACCTCTTGGCCGTTTTGCCGCCCAAACTTGCCAAGCACGTTAAACATTGAGTTAATAATATACACTTATCTGGTGTTTATGATCTCACTTGCCAAAATGGTTCCGGATAGCGTTCATCCAAATCTGCCAAACGTCGGATCCGACGAGCCGAAGGTTTCGAAGGAAGTCAGTGACGCGTTCCTATCTGTTCTGGTCGACGTCGAGACCGCTGACGCTCAGTCTGAGAGGCGCCCGAAGGACACGGATGCCTTGGCTATTATCTTAGACGATTGTTGTGTGCCTGATGGACGGAATCTGTCTGGGGGAAACTTTTCGTATTCATCCACGGTTATAGATAAGGATATTCCGCAGATTGCCCCAGAAGATTTGCGGGCGGAAATGCACGACTCTGTGCTGCACATTGTCAAGCAGACTCATCCCGATAACACGACACTTTCCGCGCCGACATATGGGCTTGCGGACAATCAGACAGAAACACCGGGAGAAGTGATTGGTGCTGCTGATGCCAAGCCAGATCAGCTGGCTTTGAGCACGCTACCGGCGCTTCACGCTCAAACAGCCGCTCATTTGCGAACTGATATGCCCGGCATTGCCGATAAACCGGTGGCAGCGATTTTGTCAGGCAGTTCCGGTCATATGGGCCAAGAACATTCGAGCGAACCCACCCGACAAAAAATGCCCGATACTCCCGAAGAGTCCCAGCGCTCGGAAGTGACCATGACTTTGGTTAGGTCCGGGAGCGACGCGAAAAGCGCCATGTTCCCAATACAAGATGGAGCAACGGCACACAAAGCGCTTCAAACCCTAATGCCTTCCGGGACTGCGACGGAGAGTCCCCCGACATTGCACCTGTCGACGCAAGCCCAGTCGGAAATCTTACCCCCAGCCATCCCAGCGAGATCGTCGCAGTCGCCGACGCATACGATCGTCCAGACTCAGGCCCTGTCGATGGCGCCCATTCAAGACGCACTCGTAAAAGCCCATCTTAGTGAGAAAGGCGTGGTGATGCGGCTCGATCCACCGGAGATGGGCCGCGTGTATATTGAGTTCGAATTCGGTTCAGGCAAGCATGTGTCCGCAATATTGCGGACCGAACTGCCGGAGGCCGGACTCCTTCTGCGCGAGCAGTTGGTGTCGCTACAGAGCTTTCTTCAAGATCGTGGATTTGACAGTGTAAAGCTGGATGTGACGTCCCAAGGGTTTGCCGAGCGGGATTCAGACCCGTCGCAGTCGGAGACCGGACACTGGGATGATATACACAATGAACCCGCAGGTATCGATGTCGCGGAAATTCATCCCCTCGATAGAAAAATCGGATCGTCAAACACCCGGCATGCAGACGCACTTGATATAACTTTATAGGCAGGAGACCGATATGAACGTCAATTCCCTCATCACCATGATGCGTACCTCCCCGACAGCCATTGCAGATGATGCCGCGCCTTCGTCCACAGTAGATCCGGTGGAAGACGGTTCGCGGAATCCAAGCGCAACAACTTCCACAAGCGGGGAAGAGTTCGACACATTTCTGACCTTGCTAACAGCGCAGATCAAGAACCAGGATCCCTTGGCACCCTTGGACTCCACGCAGTTTGTCGAACAGTTGGCCACGTTTTCATCCCTGGAGTTGCAGGCAACCGGCAATAATCATCTTGAGCAGATTTCGCGCCTTTTGGCATCGGAGATTTATCAACGAATTGGACAGAGACCCTGACCGTGGGACGCACTTCTTTGGAGTGTTTTACGCTTTCGTGATTTTCCGCTGCAAGGATATTTTTAGCCGGATGAACTTCCCTTTTGCAGCTCGAAAGACACCCACAACCTAAACGAAGAAAATCTTTTCGGCAGCCCTTCGTGTGGAGGGGCTGCCGATTTTTTTGGTTCAGCGAGACTTGCCAATTACACATCGCGCATTAGGTGTGTTTTCTTAGCAGACCAAAGGTGGATGCCATGGAAGTTGCCGACGTCGAAAAATATATCGGTCAACAGATTAAGATGCTCCGCATGTCGGCCAAGATGAGCCAGAAGGCCCTGGCTGAAGAGATCGGCATCACTTATCAGCAGATACAAAAATACGAGACCGGTATGAACCGCATTTCCGTTGCCCGGATCTGGCAGTTTTGCCGCATCTTTCAGGTCACACCCGATTTTCTGTTCAGAAATGTTCTGGCCCTGTCGGACGATACATCCAAGGCAGGCGAGCTGATCCCGAACAACATGGCCACCTCACAGGATATACGGCTTATGCTGGCGTTCAAGAAAATCGAGAGCGGGACAGCACGGAACCTGATCATCGCGCTTTGCCGCGAGTTTGCCGGGATGGACGAAGACGACAACTAGGTCACAGCATCACCCACGCGAAGAGTTCAATAGTCGATCAAGGAGTCTCCGAGGACTCTGAGTGTAGCCGTCGTGCGGTCATTGGTTCCAGTTTTCAGATATATGCGGCGCAGATATCCGTTTACGGTGTGCGGAGAGATACCGACGATAGTCGCAATATCGCGGTTGGATTTTCCACGTGCAACCCAGGACATGACCTCGCGCTCGCGCCGTGTCAGCCGAACCTGATTCTTTCTGGAGTCCTGTCGCAGAACACAGATGTGCTCATGCACGGCTTGGCAAGCAAGTTTCAGGATACGGATATCTTGTCGGGAGAATGAGCCCACGCAGGCACTGAACCTCATGACGAAACAGGCATTGCGCCCATTCGGGCCGTGCCCCGGAACGACCAGACCGTTATCGCCGTCCGCGCAATAAATTGTTTTAAGCTGGGCATTCTGCTCGGCTGTCAAAGCGAGTTCAGTCGCCACCTCGTTCCAAAACAGGGCACGGGTGAGTTTGGTGCTTTTTTGCATCAAGGGATTGGAAACAAGTGAGCGTGTTTTCAGTGCACTGTCCCCAAAGCCTGAGACATATACATAGCGTTCGGCATGATCCGATGCGCCGGCGGGTGGAAGGAAATAATATGCCATAGCCTCGATCCGGTAGAGCGCCGCATAACGCTTTAAAGATTCCAGCACGTCGGCGACCGATGTCTTGCATTGCGAATCACGCAGAAAATGATCGAGGCCTTCAAAAGCGCTGTCACGCTCAAAACTTTTCGACGGCGTTGTCATGACCTGCATAGCCCACTCACTTAAACTTTAGGTTTTACCCTATCGGTTTACACCTATGAATGTTTTTTAAGCTTTTCAAGTGTGGAAATGACACTGACGCAGTGATTGCGAATTTGGGGCAAATCATCGGTACTCCGCGCCTTTCGATGCAATGACCACGCTGATGGCATAGGAGCGCGAGGGGCTCATATGCGCCATTACCAAGCCGGCACGGTCGGTGTCCATGCCGCGAAGAAATCCAGCAGCGAATTCAGGGTCCATGGACTCGAAGATGCCCGCCGCCTGTTTCGGTTTCATGATCTCATACATGCCGATGAGATGGGTAATGTCATCCTTGGCGGCGGCCTGAAGAGTCGTTAGCCGCGATCCAAGCTCGGCATTGACTGTGGAGACACGATCCAGGTCGAGCTTTACTCGCGCTTCCATCTTTTCCACAATGCCTTGACGATAAGCGAGATCGACCTCTTTCCGATCGAGAAAGTTTCGCTTGCTCTGGATGGCCTCGAGAACATCCCCTGTCAGACATTCCAATGCGTGTGCGGCATTACCCGTTTCCTGCACACCCTCAGCGTTTGAGGACGGCGACTCTATAACAGACTTGGCCAAGATCGAGCGATCGTCAGTTCTTGAGTCGGCAAGGCTATAGGCCTGACCGAGCATGACCGTGACGAATCCCGCGCTGAGGATATGCAGCATGCGGAGTTTCATGACGCTTTAAGGGGGATGACATTGGCCGCGATGGGCGCGACTGGCCGGGACAGCGTGCCCAGAGCGAGATTTGTTTGTGTCTCGCTGTCGCATGTCAGCTCCAGGAAAGTCTGTTGCGATTTCTGTGGCGGAAATTCCGGAATATCCACATCCAGGGTTATGGGGGCAGATGGGGAAGGAATTGAAGACTCCGGCTCTGGATCCGAAGTCGTGTCGAGAAGACTTTCGAGGAGACCGCGTTCCTTGCGCGCGAGTTTCATTGCGCGCACGAGCTCGGTGGCCAGCGCTTCGATCTTGGGGCCTTGGCTTTCACATCGGCGGAGAAGGTGGCGCAGGGTCTCGACAGTTTCGACGGTGCTATCCTGGGCATTGCGCGCGGCCTGGTTCGTCTGGTCGATGGTCTGGGTCAGTGTCAATATCGACGCGCCCAAGCCCTTGTCGAGCTTTTGAAGATTTTTCAGCTTGCGGTTAAGCGCCATGGAATAGAGCAGCGACATCGCGCAGAAAAATATCAGCAGAGCATCCCATAGATAGGTGTGATAGTTTGCGAAAAGTGAGGCGGTGTCCAAGGGACGCTCCTAACGGATCAAAAAATCGGTAATAAGCACGCCGTGAATATCATCGGCATCGATTGCGATCCTGGCACGGCGCAGAAGTTGTGCACGCAACTGGGGCATGAAGGCGGCGTCACGCAAGTCCTTGATATCAAGGGCTCTAAGATAGCCCGTAAACGCATCCCGCAATAGCGGGTCGGCAGGGTCGACGGGGTCGGTGCGCGCTGCGGAGACTTCCAAGGTGATCCCGATCAACAATACGCGATCCGCGGCCTGCAGGGTCATGGTCAGGGGGTCGAGGTTTGCGAAAACTGTCTCGCGGTTCGGCTTAAAGGTCGTGTTTTCGATGGTCTGGATTGCGCCTGCGACCTGCGCGGTTGGATTAGGTGCCGCAGGAGCGCCGGTCGAGGGGAGAAAGTAGGTCGTACCAAAGGCCGCGGCGAAAACGACGGCTATCAAGCCAAGCTTTCCAAGCCGTCCACCGCGGGAGGCTATCGCAGCGGAAGTGTCTTTCGGCTGGGATGTGTCGGGTATGGTTTTGGCCATGATCCATTTCAAGTCTGAAGAGAGGTGTTGTTTTGGTGTAATCCGAATTATACCAATCATGGTAAACGATCTGTTAACGCTTGCATAATAGCAGGATAGAGCTTTTTTGGTGTAGAATTCACTCTCGGCGGCTCGGTTTCTATGGGAATTTTTCAAGTTTGGAGTGGGCTGTCCCCACAGCGACAATTCCTGGCCGCGATGAGCGCACTCGTGCTGATGGCGATGCTTTTCGTCCTCGTCCGGTTTGCTCTCAAACCTCAGACCGACCTTCTCTATGCCGGGCTTGACCCATCGGTCGCAGGAGAAGTCGTTGCAAAACTTGAAACTCTCGACGTCGTTTATGAGGTTCGCGGCAATGCGATCTATACCGACCGCGCGCGACGGGACGCACTCCGCCTTGAGCTCGCCAAGGACGGCCTGCCCCGCCAAAGCATCCAAGGCTATGAGCTGCTTGATGAGCTGAACAGTTTCGCCATGACATCGGAAATGTTCGACACCGCCTATTGGCGTGCCAAGGAGGGCGAGCTGGCCCGCACGATGCTGGCGATGCCAAGTGTCAGGACAGCGCGCGTACATTTCGGAACGCTGAAGGCGAGCGGCTTCTCCAAGAACGCGCAGGCCAATAGCGCATCGGTAACGGTGGCGACATCCGGCGGGCTGTCGCATTCCCAAGCCAAAGCCATCCAATACATGACAGCCCTGGCCGTGCAGGGCTTGAATCCGGACGAGGTTGCCGTCATCGACACGGTGCAAGGCGTCGTGGCGGGCCCCGGCATTGACGATCCGGCTCAAGGCACGGGCACAGCGCAGGTCGAGTTGCAGGAGCGGCTAAGGTCCGAGATTACCTCATTGCTGGAAGCGCGTGTGGGGCGTGGCAATGCAAGGGTAAATGTCGCGCTGGATATATCGCGCGAACATTTGCGGATGTCGGAAAATCGGTACGACCCGGAAGGATCGGTGCTGAAATCCAAGACGTCGGAGGAGGTATCGGACACGAGCTCTGGAACGCAGGCAAGCGTCAGCGTGGCGTCGAACCTACCCGAAGGCGATGCCGGAGCGTCGGGTGAGTCCACGGCAGAAAGCTCTCAAACGACGGAATCCTTGAGCTATGAAATCTCCTCGACTGTGCGTGAGACCGAGGTTCTGCCGGGGAGTGTCACACGCATCAGTATCGCGGTGTTGTTGTCCGACATTGTCACGCGCGACGGTGAAACGCTTACGCGCACGCCACGCGAACCCAACGAATTAGAGGAACTTCATGAGCTTGTCAGTGCGGCGGCTGGCCTGAACGAGAAGCGTGGCGACAAGCTGACCCTAAAGAGCCTTGCGTTCGACGAGCCGGCGCAACTGGCGGCGTTGGAGCAGCCCGGTGTGTTCGCGCAGTTTCTCGATCGGTATCTCTGGTCTCTGGTTCAGGCGCTGATCCTGGCTGTCGTGGTTATTGCACTGGGAGTCTTTGTCCTGCGCCCGCTCTTGAAACCCCGAGAGTTCGATCCGCAGATGGAAGCGGCGTTGCTGCCGATGTCTTTGGATCGTCATGGCGATATGGACGGCAGTCCGGCATCCGCAGCACCGGATGGCGCGCCGTTACTGAGCGGACGATCCGGAGAAGAGCCCACAGTGTCACGCAGTCCTCTCGAAGATCTCAAACACTCCGTATCGGCACATCCGGGCGATGCGGCGGAACTGCTTACGAGTTGGCTCGACACAGCGCAGGCACAGACATGAACCAGCCCGAAAAAGTCGTGAGCGCAACTGCGGAGCGGGCGGTGTTCGCAAATATTGCCCGCTTTCACGAGGCTGCAGCCATGCCTGCTTCGCGTACGCGGGCTGAAACACAAGCCTTTGCGGAAGGGCGGAAGGCGGGGCTAATGAGTGCCGCTTCAGAGGCGCAAGCGCGGATTGACACGCTCGAAGCTGTAATAGTGGAATTGAAAGCAAGTGTGGTGACGCTGGCCGGGGACATTGACGCCAAGCTGTCGGAAGTCATGATCGAAAGCCTTCTCGCTTGCCTGCCAAGTCTGACGGAAATCGTGACGCGGGCCGAGCTGTCGAAGCTAATTGAACGCTTAGCGGGGTCGGCCGGTCTTGGGACGATCACGATCCGCGTTCCGGAACGCTATGCGGCTGCAATCGGGAAATTTTCTAACCAAAATGACGTGAGCATCGAGACGGTCGAGGACGGGCACGCAGTCACGATGTGCTGGACGTCGGGCTCGGCGAAGTTGGACATCGAAGGCCGCACAGCGGCGTTCACGAGCGCGTTGGAAGCAGCCCTTCACACAATGCAATCTTAATAGGGAGACAGGGTAATGGAGCCGAAAATCCAGGCAGGAACGCCCGTACAGAACGGGACTGCGCAACAATGCCTAGACGCTTCCCCTCCGTTGCAGGAGCGTCGCGCTGTCAATGAGGGCGCTGCGTATCGGAGGTCGATCTATGCCCTTCCCGTCACTCTGACCGTGGTTATCGGCATGGCGCGTCCGACCATCGCGGAACTGCTGAAGATGAAGGAGGGTGATCTCTTAAGCCTCGACAAGAAGATCCATGACCCTGTGGATCTGTGTATCGGTGACCGCGTGATTGCGCGTGGGGAGCTTATCGAGACCAATGCCGCGACCGGGGAAATCGGGGTCAAGCTGACCCAGATCGTCGATGTGTCCGAGGATCTTTTGCTGTGACTTGGACGGCGGTGTTTCGCGGACTGATCTGGATCGCCCTGCTTGCGTCGCTGGGCGAAACAGCCCTGGCGCAAGATGCATCGGCGCTTGATCCAGTCTTGAACCTGGATGGTGACGCCATTGGGTTTGACGGGCGGATCATTCAACTCTTTTTGATGATCACTGTTTTGAGCCTCGCGCCGGGGCTTGCCATGATGATTACCTGTCTGCCCTTCATGGTGATTGTGTTTTCGTTCCTGCGGCAGTCAATAGGTTTGCAGCAGTCCCCGCCAAACATGATGATCATGGGCCTTGCGATGTTCCTGACGTTTTTCGTCATGGAGCCTGTGTTCATGGAGAGCTGGGACAGCGGAATATCGCCCTATATGGACGGCGAAATTACCGAGGAAGTGGCGTTCGAACAGACGCTGGCGCCCTTTCGCGCCTTCATGGAGTCCCGCGTCGAAGACGGCACGGTCGAGCGATTGGCCGCGAGCCTGCCGGAGCGGGAGTTCGACCTGACAGGGGAAACGCCGCTCTCGCTCTTGGTGACGTCCTTCATGCTGTCCGAGATCAAGCATGCCTTCCAGATAGGGTTCGTGATCTTCCTGCCCTTCCTGATTATCGACCTGGTGATTGCGTCCATCCTGATGGCGATGGGCATGATGATGGTGCCGCCGGCTGTAGTGTCCCTGCCCTTCAAGCTCGCATTCTTTGTGCTGGCGGATGGGTGGATGAAAATTACGGAAGCCATATTGCGGGGCTATGGGGTTGTCTGATCCTACTGGATGACGAGCTCGGCGTGGAGCGCGCCCGCCGCCTTGATGGATTTAAGAATATCGATCATCTCCCTGGGTGAGACGCCGAGCGCATTCAGCCCGGCCACGAGATCCGGAAGGGTGACGTTTTGGTCAACCAGCGCGATGTTGCCGGGTGGGCCTTTGTCGACTCCGATCCGGGTGCGCGGCAGGGCAATGGTCTGTCCCGGAGCGAAGGGATTGGGCTGGCGCGCGACCGGAGTTTCTGAGATGCGAATGGAGAGATTGCCCTGCGCCACGGCGACGGAGCTGATCCTGACATTTTCACCCAGAACGATCGTCCCGGAACGCTGATCGACGACCACGCGCGCGACCTGGGCAGGGGTGAGTTCGAAGTTCTCGATACGGCTGAGCAGGCGGGCAGGATTTTGCATACTGGAGAGACGTGTGAGGTCGAGTTCGACCGTTCCGGCATCGACCAGGCTGGCGATCGGGGAGGCGACGCCCTGATTAATGCGGGCCTCCACGCGCTCGGCTGTGGTGAAGTCCGGTGAGCGCAAGGCCAGACGGATGGTCTTCATACTCTGGAAGTCGAAGGGGATTTCCTGCTCTATGCGCGCGCCGTTGGGAATGCTGCCGGAGGTCGGGACGCCTTCGGTGATGCTGGCGGCTTCGCCTTCGGCCTTGAAGCCCGAGACCAGAAGTGTGCCTTGTGCGACGGCATAGACTTCACCGTCTGCGGCGTTGAGAGGTGTCATGACGAGTGTACCGCCCGCAAGAGATTTTGCATCGCCTATGGAGGACACATTGATGTCGATGCGCGATCCCGTGCGTGCAAAAGGTGGCAGGGCGGCCGTGACGAGCACGGCAGCGACATTGTTTGGCCGGAATTGCGTGCCCTGAATATTGACGCCCAGGCGTTCGAGAATGTTGGAGAGCGCCTCCTCGGTGTAGGGTGAATTGCGGATGGTATCGCCCGACCCATCGAGGCCAATTACCAGACCATAGCCGACGAGATCGTTGCCACGCACGCCCTCAACATCGACCAGGTCTTTGATGCGGACGTCGGCCAAAGCGGGAATTGCGAGCAAGGCGGCGACGATGCATACAAGAAGAAAACGTAACATATGCCAGCCTAGCGGATGAAGTTGACGAGGGAGAGGCCCGCGAGGCGCGCCGTGATGGTGTAGGAACTCTGGAGGGCGACTTCGAGCTGTTTGAGCTCGGCGGCGGCTTCGAACTGGTCGCGTCCGGCAAGGGATTGCCAGGCCTCCGACAGTGACAGGATTTCAAACTGGGTGCGTTGTTCGACACGGTCCAGGCCTTGCGCAACGACGCCGGTGTCGGCTTCAAGGGTGATCAGGCCACCTTGTCCGCTAGCGAGACTTTCTATGCCGTTGCGGTAGATGTCGGCGTGTTCCTCACTGCCGGCCGGTGCGAGGTCTTCGGCAATGGCCAGTGTCGCCAGACCCCGGAGCGTGTCGCGAATAGCCGGATCGTTTGCGCGCACATCAAGGGGTACCGGCGCGTTGCCGTCATGAAAGAGCGGTGTGCCCGATGTCTTTGAGCCGGAGTAGATGCGGGTCTCGAAGCCGCCTGCGGGATCGTTGAAATACATGTCCAATGCGGCTTTGGCGGACGTGCCCTCAGGAGAAGCGGAGATGACCGCGCGGAGATCGTCCAGGAAGGTTTCCGCGCTGGCAACAGGCGGGGAATCGGTGTTGGTGCCGGAGAGCAAATAGCGTGGCCCCTGCCGCGCATTGAGGCTGCTGATGACGGAACCCAACACGCCTTCGGCCTCTGACGAGAGTGTGCGTTGGGCGGATATGCCGAGCCCTTCCAATGCGACGAGCGCGCGGGTGTCGAGTCCGTTGACAGCTTCACGGCTGCTGCGCAGGGAGTGCTGGGTAAGCTGAAGTCGGTTTTTGGCGAGGCCGTGATGTTGCTGGGAGTCCTGCGCGGAGTTAATGGCTTTAAGCAAGGTATGTGCGGCGCCTGTACGGCCGTTCGTGGCCATAGTCAGGTCGTCGCGCAGGCCTGTAACAGCTTCTTTTTGGGTGACGTCCATACGTGCTTTGAGGGCCGAGGTCAGGCGGCTGCGTGTGGAGATTCCCAATAGGTCGGCATAGCCATTGAGTTGCATGACGCGTCCCTAGATCTGGAGGAGGCGGTCGATCATGTCGCCCACGGTTTGAATGACGCGGGCATTGGCCGCGTAAGATTGTTCGATCGTCAAGAGGTTCTGAATTTCGCGGTCAGTGTCCACGCCGGAACGCGCGAGTTCGGCGTCTCCGAGAAGTTGTGCCCGTGCGAGCGTTCCCGTGGCCATGGCGTCACCTTGCAGGCGGGCCTGCCCGACGCGGGAGGTCAACTCGGCAATGCCGTCGCTCGACGAGCCTGAGGTCGGTAAGCTTCCAAGGCCTGTTAGAGCCGTTAGCATATTCTGGAAGATCGCGCCGTCACCGGATGGCCCTTGCGTGGTGGCGAAAAGGCCATCGCGCAAACGTGTAATGTCGCCACTGCGCGCGGGGTCTGCGAGAGGATTGATCTCTATGCGTGAGGCCAGGCCGGGGGAGCCTGCAAATACCGTAGGGTCGTGGAACAGCCCCGGCGCCCCAGCCGGGAGTGTGGCGTCGACATCGGGAGTGGAAAAACGGGCTATGAGGTCGCCCGCCAGATCATCCAGTGAGGATTGGAATTCCGGCACGATGTTGTCACGCACTTCGAAATGTCCGGCCAGGCGACCGGAGGTGAGACCGAAATGGCCGTCACCGGGTCGCAGCTCCTGCTCGCCAACGCGCAAGGTCGAGGGCTGGCCGGGGATGATCTCGAACTCTCTTACAGAGCCCGCCAAGAGGAAGACGCCTTGCGGGGTCATCAACTCGATCTGACCATTCGCGCGGGGGATTTCCTTGACGGGAACGATGTCGGCGATGCTGTCGATCAGGCGCTGACGTTGATCCATCAGTGCGACGACATCGCCGGAGCCTTCATTGCGTCCGCCGATATCGCCATTGAGGGAGACAATCCGTGCAAGCGCGGCATTTACGGTCCCGACATCGCGGATGATGGCGGCGTCCGCGTCTTCGCCGATGCCTTGGGCTGTATTCCAGAGGGAATTGAACTCCTGCGAAATGCTCTGCGCGGTGGCGAGGACTTGCGATTGGAGGGCGGGGCTTTCAGGGGTTAGTGCGGCTTCGCGGATAGCGGACTCGAAGCCCTCGAAGCTTGAAAAAATGCCGTAACCGGATCCGGGTGCGCCAAGGGCGCGCTCAAGTGCTGAATAAGCTGTCGCGGTCTGGTTCGCACGCGCATGGGCGGAATCCGCTTCGCGCCGTGCGCCGAGGAGCTGGATGTCCTGGCTGCGCGATATACCCGCTATGCGTACGCCATTGCCGCGCCCGCCGACAATGTTTTCAACGGTGAGGACGTTCCGGCGGACATAACCCGGAGTCGAGGCATTGGCGACATTGCCCGCTGTGACCTCGGCCCTGAGCGCGCTTGCGGAGAGGCCGCTATTGGAGGCGTTGAGCGCGCGTGAGAGTGTCATGAGTGTGGCCCTGCCCTAAGCCGGTTAGCGCTTCAGATTGGTTGTTTCCTGCAGCATTTCGTCCACGGTCTGGATAATCTTGGCATTGGAGGAATAGGCGCGTTGGGTCTCGATGAGGTCGGTAAGTTCGGAGGCGATATCGGTATTGCTTTCCATCAGCGCATAGCCGGCATAGCTGCCGACGGGGCCGGAGCCGGCATCCCAAAAATAGACGTCGCCAGACTCTGATGAAATCGAATACGCCTGGTTATTGCGCGGGTCGAGGCCGTTGGGGTTTGGCACATCGGCGACGGGCACCTGGTAAAGGGTGCGGCGAAAGCCGGTATTATATATAGCCTCGACAAAACCCTGGGGGTTGATTTCCACGCTTGCGAGATTGCCAATGGGTGCCCCGTCTTTGGTGACATTGGTGGGGGAGAAGGGGGCGCCAAGCTGGCTGAGGCCACCGGGAAGTCCGGGTCCGCCGATGAAGGCGTTGATCGCCCCGTCGGCGACGTCCAACGTCAGCTCTCCGGTAGATGTATCGTATGCGCTGCCCGCGCCGGGAGTGACGCTGGCAATGCGCCCTGCATTCTCGCCGGTGCCCTCGAAAGTGACGTCGAAGGTGGCGATCGGGACATTGGGGTCACCGGCGGCATCGGTGACGGAGACGGACCAGGCATTAGATGACCCATTGGCGGGCACGACGGGCGTAAAAGCGACCGTCAGGGACTGACCACGCCCGAGGCCGTCGAAGTATTCCATAGGAAGCGTGAAGGGATCGCCCGAAGCGCCGCTGACAGACGCGTCGGCCGGGAGATTGAGTCCCAGGCCGATATTGCGAGTCGGCTCGGCAGAGAATTGCTCGATATTGATATTGACGGGCACGAGTCCTGAGGCGCTGTCGCGCGCCCCGTTTATGGCGGTGCCGTCGGTGTCTGTTGGCCAGCCGAGGAGATACAATCCGCTTGTGGTGCGCAGGTTGCCGTCCTGGTCAGCGGTGAAACCGCCAGTAGGCGTCATAAGGAGGTCACGATTGGCGGCTGTATCGGTCACGCCGAAAAGATCGGTGACCGGAATCATGCCGCCGCCATTAATAGCAATATCGAGAGCATTGCCGGTGGAGATGAGCGAGCCTGCACTTTCGACATCACGATAGGACGTGGCGGTCACCCCGCCCGCGGAATAAACATTCCGCCGCTGGTTAATCACGAGTGAAGAAAAATCCACGTCCGTGCGGCGATAGCCATAGGTGTCGGAGTTCGCGATATTGTCCGAAATGGCCGCCAGTCGCGTGGCATTGACGTTGAGACCCATGACACCGGCATTCAGCGAGGAGGAGATGGTCATGATTAATCCTTAGTTATGCAAGTGACCTCTCCGTAGCGACGGAACGCTTAAGATAGTGTGTATGTGCTTTATAAGTGTTTTCTGGTGTGTATGTCTGGCTCCACTATGTTCAGCAGGGTGATAGAGATGCGGCGGTTTTGCGCTGCATAAGGATTGTCGCCGACGGGCATTCGGTCAGCCATTCCGGAAACTTCCATCACGCGGAGCTCTGACCCGCCGGACGCCATCATCAAGCGTCGGGCGCTATTGGCGCGGTCGGCGGACAGCTCCCAGTTGCCGTATTGGTCCTGTTGCGGAAAAGTGAGAGCGTCCGTGTGCCCGACGATCTTCAGCGGGTTCTGTACGCCGCTCAGGGCGTTGGCCACAACCGGAATGAGAGCCTTCATCAAGGGGAGTGGTTCGGAACGACCGATTGCAAAGAGGGGATCCTGCGCATTGTCTACGAGCTCGATGACAAGGCCATCGGGGGATAGCTTGAGGTGTATGTGCTGGAGGAGTTCGCTTTCGGCACCATTGAGAGCATCGTTGAGCATTGCAAGCTGTTGCTGGACGGACTCGGTCTCGCCGGTCTCATCGGGGGTGTCCTGGCTATTTCCGACATCACGGCCTTGCTGGGTCTGTGTGCTTTTGGAGCCGAGCCCAGATTGTGCGAGGGTTTGCGCGGCATGGATGGTGTTCCCCTGAAGAGCTTCCGCTCCGCCGCCGGAGACGGCCGCGACCGGAATGTTCGGATTGAAATAATCGGCAATACCCTTGCGCTGCTCTTCTGTGGTCGCGTTCAGCAGCCACATTAGGAGGAAGAAGGCCATCATCGCGGTGACGAAATCCGCATAGGCCACTTTCCACGCGCCACCATGATGAGCGGTCGCCGCATAGACTTTTTTGCGTCGTATGATGATGGGACGTGGTGATTCTGACATGTCAGGCCTGTGGGTGTGTCGATGATTACACACCTACAGGTTATGGGATAATGGTGACGTAAGAAACGGCCTTAATGATCGGTGAAGTCCACTTAAGGCACGTCGTGTGATATCATTTATGGCAATTAGTGTCAGACGACGCGCAGTTTTAACACCTCATTAAGTGACTTTGGATAATCTACGATACACCAGAACCGGGTGTCCATGTCAGTCCTTGCCAAGAAAATCAGCGCGTTTGCGTCACCTGCTACGGGTGCCGGTATGGTCGATCCAGCCAATGCCGAGGCGTTGGAAACATATGTGCGGAATCCGGAATCGGCATTTCAGGCCTTGCTCGCGCCTCTTCACACCGAGTTGGCGGCTCTATCGGGAGAAATGAGCGGTAGAGACTTCAAGGCAGGACACGTGCTGCAAGAGGGCCTCGACGCGGCCGCGTTGACGCAAATGTTTGCCAAGCCGTCCATCATCGGAAGGCTGAGTCTGGGAGAGGCTGTGTGTATCTATATGTCTGTTGAGCCGTCCCTGTCTTCGGGGATCGCCAGGCATCTGATTGGCATGGATGAGGTCATTTCCGAAGACGAAAACAGACCTCCCGATCCTCTGGAGGTCTATTGCCTAGACCCTTTCAATGCGACGCTGATGACATTTCTGGAAAGTGTCAATGACAGCTCTGACCCTGACGACAGTCCGGCTGCAGAGGTAGTCTGGGGTATGGGGTTGTCCGAGATGGGGTTGAACGCCCAAACTCTGCGCGAAATTGGGGCATTCGCGACCTATAGGTTACGGCTCGATAGCGTTCCTGCACCCACGGATGAGGGTTCCGAGTCACCCGGAATGGAATTGACTGTGTTTGCCGCGCAAGAGACGGTCGATCAGATATGCCGACGCATAGACGACGGTGCGGCACGAAAGGGTGCAGCGACGATGGATCCGGACGCGCAGGCGCGATGGCAGGCACATGCCCGCAATGTCTTGTGGGATGTGCCTGTGCCCCTGAAAGCCGTCGTGGAGACGTGTCATCTGAAAGTTGCTGATTGTGTGCGGTTGGAGATAGGCAACATTATCGCCCTTCCCGGAGCCTCGTTGGAACGCGTTCGGATTGCCACGGAGTCTGGCCATATGCCCGCAATAGGTGCGCTCGGTCTTTACAAAGCGAACCGTGCGGTGAAATTGACGACACAGCTGGATGAGCATTTCATCGCGGATTTTGACGTAGTGGAATTGTAAGCCGTCCAGCGTACCCATGAAGCCGAACACTCATTTGGTGTGTTTTAATATATAAGTAACCCTACGCGCATAGCGCAGGTGTATGAGTTCGGCCTTCGGAATTATTGTAACGCTAATCTGCGTCTTCGGGGGCTATCTGCTCGCGGGAGGCAAACTCGACATTATCATGCACGCCCTGCCCTATGAGATGATGATTATCGGCGGGGCAGCTATCGGAGCATTTGCCGCCGGCAACGACATGCATACGATCAAGAGCACGCTTAAAGATGTCGGGGCGGTCTTCAAGGGCAGCAAGTGGAAGAAGTCCGATTACACCGATCTTCTCTGCCTGATGCATGAGCTCGTCCGCATCATGCGGGAAAGCCCGGTCGAGATCGAAAGTCATATCGAGAACCCGGCCGAGAGCGACATTTTCAGCAAGTATCCCCGCATTCAGGGCTCGCATGCGTTCGTGGAGATGATCTGCGACACGGTGCGATCAATGCTCATGAACTTCAACGATGTCTATCAGGTCGAGGAGATGCTCGATAAGCAGCTCGACGCGATGAAAGAGGATAGCCTGCACGGCTCTCACGCTCTGCAAACGATTGCGGATGCCCTGCCCGCTCTCGGGATCGTCGCCGCCGTTCTGGGTGTGATCAAGACGATGGCCTCCATCGACAAGCCGCCAGAAGTGCTGGGCGGCATGATCGGTGGCGCATTGGTGGGAACATTTCTCGGTGTGTTTCTGGCCTATGCCCTGGTCGGGCCGTTTGCAAACAAGGTCAAAGCCATTCGTGAGCAGGAACATTACTTCTATGCCCTTATCCGGGAAGTGCTCGTGTCGAGCCTGCATCAGCAGCCGACCCACATCTGCATCGAGGTCGCCCGCCGCGCCGCGCCGCACACCTATCGTCCAAGCTTTCAAGAAGTCGAAGAAAGCCTGAAATCCTTGAAGCAGGCGGCATGAAGATGGGCGTCAGGGGCGCAGCCATGACATCGGCCATGGCAGCATCCACGCTCGCTGTCGCAGGTTATACATGGGCATCCGATGTTTCCGCCTTGTCGTTAGACAGTGCGGCGGCCTCGTTGGAAGAGGTGCTGAAATCGGCCAGCGATAAGGGCCTGGTCAGCTTTTCCCAGCCTGAAGTGGTGGAAGACTCTTCGACTCGGAGCATTTCCAAAACACAAACCATCGACGACGAGCAGACTGTCGATTGCGCTGTTGTCGATGCGTTCGATATGGCGACCGATATCGGCGTCACCGATTACGCGCAGCTTCAAGTTGTCCGGGATGATTATGTCTATGGCGGAGATGTGGAAGCCAAGCGTCAGCTCGTCACGGGTTATCTGAGCCTCGGCATGGGCACGGAAGCGATCGCTTTGGCGAATGATCCGATGATCGGGGCGATCGGTCGGATGGTCGAGCAGCGCGTAACACATGCGGATCGCGACAGGCTTGCCTCACATGCACATTGTAATCGCTCGGCAGCGCTATTGTCGTTTATTGCCAATCATTCGAGTGGAGACGGTCGCGAGCCGGACGTGGACGTTTTTGAGCTCTGGCCGGAAAACCTTCGGGAGATACTGCGACCTTATCTTGCCGTATCGTTATACAAGGCTGGATATCGGAACGTGGCCGATGCGCAGGCGGAGGCCGTGCATTTTCGGATAAGCCGGAGCCTTCGCGCCGAAAACCTCGATCATGCGGGGTTGGTTTCTGCAGGTTATTATCTTCGCGAGAGGCAACCTATGGAAGCTGCGGCGATTTTTCGGTATCTGTCCGAGCGGGACGGAATTCACCGTGCAGCCGCACTGCAACAATTAGCTTTGATGACAGGATCGGGTGTCGGCGAGGCCTATGCCTTCGACCTCGAAAACATCCGTCATCAATATACGGGAAAAGCGGAAGCGCGGCAGGCCGTGCTGCAAAGCGTGAAGCTGGATGTGGATAGTGGTCAGTACCTGTCGGCAATTGCGCTGGTAGTCTCGGAGATGACACCGCAGGATCTGGAACACACGGAAGCGTTGACAGTGATTTCCGAGGCTATGACAGATCACCTTTCTGATGACGCGCTGCCCGAATATCGGTTGGCCGCTCTGAATGCGTATTGGGGAAATCGCCGCCTGTTTCATGAGATGCCCGCACGTACTGCTTTGGAGAATTCGGTTGCGGCAACGATCCAGACATTCGAGCTATCCGGGCTCGCAGATAGTCTCGGCATCCATCTCAAGCCCAAGCGAGAGCTTGCCATTGACCCATCAAGGACAGCACCCGTTGCGCTGAAGGTTTGGCTGGACGCCACGCCTACTCTCAGGAGCGGGGACATCCCCGGACCACCGTCCGAGTTAAAGGGCTTTGTCGATAGCATCGATACGCAGATCCTTGCCGCGACCACTTACCTTGCCTTACCCCCGATGGAGGAGCGCGACCGTGGATAATGTGGCTTACATCGGTCTATCCCGGCAAGCGGGGCTGATGCGGGAACTGGACATCATCGCCAATAATCTCGCCAATGCGAACACGACCGGGTTCCGCCGTGAAGGGGCGGTTTTCAGCGAGCACGTCAAGGCATTGCAGGGTGCATCACAGCGTATCGTCCAGCCTTCAAGGTCACTTTCCATCGGACACCTTGGCGCTCATGCGACGGATTTTTCGCAAGGTGGCATGAAGGCCACGGGAGCGCCACTGGACATCGCCATTGAGGGTGAGGGATTTTTTGTCATCGATACCCCAGCAGGCCAGAGCCTGACCCGGGCGGGGGCTTTCCTGACCAATTCGGAGGGGCAATTAATTACACCGGACGGTTACGGCGTTCTGGATGATGCGGGTGGACAAATTAACTTTCCGGCAGATGCCGGGACCATTTTGATTTCGCGTGACGGCTCTATCACTGTGGATGGCGATCAGGTGGCGAGGCTCGGTGTGGTCGATGCCGATCCGCTGCAGCTCGAGCGGTTGGGGGATAATCTCTGGCGCTCGCCCGCGGGCACTCAACAGCTAGAAGATTTTGCTGTGCGTCAGGGTTTTCTGGAAACGTCCAATGTCAGCCCCGTGACCGAGATTGCCCGAATGATCGAAGTCCAGCGTCATTACGATGCCGGGCAGACACTCCTCGAGCTCGACAATGAGCGGATTAAAAACGTCGTGACGACATTGCGCCAGCTCGCCTGAGCCGGACACCAACGGAAAGGAAGTTCAGGATGAACGCCCTCAGAATCGCCGCAACGGGCATGGCCGCCCAACAGACCCGCGTGGACGTGATTTCCAACAATATCGCGAATATGAGTACGACCGGCTATGCGCCGCGCGTGGCGGAGTTTGCAGATCTGCATTACCAACAGCGCCTGACACCGGGCGCCATCAGTTCCGCCACCGGAAGCGTTGTGCCCGCCGGTGTGCAGTTGGGCATGGGAGTGCGAACGAGCACGGTCTCCATCGAAATCGTCCAAGGCGGATTGTCTCCGACGGGGGGTGATCTCGACCTGGGCATCGAGGGACGGGGCTATTTCGAGATCGAGATGCCGAGCGGCGAGAGCGCCTATACGCGGGATGGCAAATTCTATCGCAATGGCGAGGGGCTGGTGGTCAATTCGGAAGGCCATCCGCTGGCCGATAATATTACCATCCCGAACGATACCCGTCGCCTGACCATCAGCCAAGACGGGGAAGTCACCGCCTATTTCGACAATGCTGCGGATGGGCAGACCATCGGCACGATTTCCATGACGGTGTTTGCCAACCCCAAGGGACTGGAAGCCGTTGGCGGAAATCTGTTCCTGGAGACGGCAGGTTCCGGCAATCCGATTGTCGGCACGCCCGGGACGGAAGGGGTCGGAACCATGCGGCAGGGCTATCTGGAAGATAGCGGTGTGGATGTGGTCAAGGAAATCTCGGAGTTGATCGAGGCGCAGCGTGGATATGAGCTGAACTCCAAAGTCATCACGGCAGCGGATGAGATGTATTCCGCCACGACGCGGATCCGTTAGGTCATGCGCCGCCCGATCTTTGCGTCCCTTGGCGTGTGCATGATGGTTACGTTTGTGACGCCAGCCAGCGCCGATGATGTGGTCGCGGCCCGTACACTATCACGCGGGACGATCTTGAGCGTGGATGACTTGCACGCAAAACCGGAAGATTTGAGCGCATTTGTGGGTATGGAGCTGCGTCGCTCTGTCCGCGCCGACCATCCCGTGACGATCGATCATGTGCGGGCGCCCGTTTTGGTCAAACGCAATGCGATCGTGACGATGGTGTTTCGTGTCGGGGGGCTCGAGATCACAATGTCGGGTCGCGCTCTGGACGATGGCGGGGCGGGTGAGACCATTCGCCTGATGAATGCGGACTCCCGTCAGCAGGTTAGTGGAACCGTGCGCGAAGACGCGACTGTGGAGGTCGTGAAATGAGAAATGTATCGAAGTGTTTATTGCTCGCGATACTGACTGCGGGTTTGTCATTGACCGGCTGCGCGTCGATTGATGCACTGTCCGAGCCCAGAGCGGCGGGCCTGCCAAAAAGCCTGCCGCAGGATTGGCGAGACATCCCGGATATCCCGCATCCCGACGAGTCTGTTTATGTGCCGAGCGGTTCGCCGGCGTCGGCGACATCACTATGGAGTTCTTCGCCCAAGTCGTTGTTCGGAGATCGTCGGGCCAGCAATCGCGGCGACCTTCTGACCGTGATTGTCGAGATCAACGACGAGGCAGAGCTGGAGTCCGGATCGAACCAGCAGCGCCAGGCCCGGCAGGGCTTCGAGATGCCCAATCTTCCGGGGCTGTCCGATATTGCGGGCTTATCACCCGCGCTCGATCTGGGTCGCAATTCCAATGTGAATGGGAACGGGACAATCAGCCGGGAGGAGAACATCACGCTGCGGCTTGCCGCGCTGGTCGCGGAGGTAAAGCCCAATGGCTATCTGTCCATTTTCGGTGAGCAGGAAATCATGGTCAATTCCGAGATCCGCTATCTGCAGATCCGGGGGTTGATCCGCACGGAAGATATTTCGCGGATTAACACGATCACCTATGACAAGATTGCAAATGCGCGCATTTTCTATGGGGGTCAGGGTATGCTGACCGATGTGGCGCGGCAAGGATCGGGCAACAGGCTGCTGTCCAAAATCCTTCCGTTCTAGGATGGGCTCGTGATCAAGAAACTCCTGCTTCCCGTCTTGTTGATCCTCGCAGCCGCCGGGGGAGTTGTGGGCGCGGATGTGGTGAAGACGCGCGCCTTGGGTGAGGTGGGAGTCGGAGCGCATCTGTCGGAGCCGGAGACGAACGACGCATCTCAATCCAAGCCCAAAGCCAAGGACAGAGCCAAGGACAAAGGCTCACATGCAAAAGCCTCGGACGGAGGGGGTTATGGCGGCCCGGCATATCTAAAGTTCAAACGTCAATTCGTCGTTCCGGTCATGCAGTCGGACGAGATCTCCGCGCTGGTAATAATGAACATCAATCTTGAATTGGCGGACGGTGCGCCGGAAGCGATTTACAGCTTCGAGCCAAAACTGCGGGATGCGTTGATCCGCGAGATGATGATCCTGTCGGGCGAGGGGCTGTTAGGCCGCGACCTGACGCAGCCCGAAAGCTATGAAACCATCCGCAAGAACCTGTTGGTGGCCGCGCAGGATGTGTTGCCGGAGGCGATTTCCAACATCCTGATCCTCGATATCGTGCGGCAGGATCAATAGGCCAGGACGGCAGCTTTCAGGGGGAGGCCGAAACAGTCCCGATATCGCGGCCTAGAGGCAGCTCTCTGCGCTGACGGTGTTTATGCCGAGGGCTTCGCCGACGGCGGCGTAGGTCAGCTTGCCTTCGCAGACATTGAGGCCATTCAAGAGATGCGGGTCGTCGCGTAGCGCCGCTTTCCAGCCATTGCGGGCGATCTGTTTGGCGTGGGGGAGCGTGACGGCATTGAGTGCATAGGTGCTGGTCCGCGAGACCGCGCCGGGCATGTTGGCAACGCAATAATGCACGATACCGTCCATGGTGTAGATCGGGTCGTCATGAGTGGTGGGGCGGGACGTTTCGAAACAGCCGCCCTGATCGATAGCGACATCGACCATGACCGCGCCGTCCTTCATGGTCGAAAGCATGTCGCGGGTAACGAGCTTGGGCGCGGCGGCACCGGGAATGAGCACGGCCCCGATGACGAGGTCGGCCTCGGTCAGGAGCTGGGCCAAAACCGCGGGGGTAGAGCGGCGGACATTGGCGCGGACGCCAAATTCATAGGACAGGCGCTCCATGACGGCGTTGTCGCGTTCGAGGATGGTGACGTCGGCCTGCATGCCGATGGCCATGAGGGCGGCGTTATAGCCGACATCCCCGCCGCCAATGACGATGACCTTGCCGGAACTGACGCCGGGAACGCCGCCGAGCAACACGCCGCGTCCGCCGTTTTCCTTTTGTAGAGCGTTTGCGCCTGCTTGAATGGAGAGGCGGCCCGCGACCTGGCTCATGGGCTTGAGGAGCGGCAGATCGCCCGAGTCGTCGGTGACGGTCTCGTAGGCTATACAGACAGCGCCGCTCTTGATCAGGTCGCGGGTCTGGTCGGGATCGGGCGCGAGGTGAAGATAGGTGTAGAGTATCTGACCGGGGCGAAGCATGGCGCGCTCAATGGCCTGCGGTTCCTTGACCTTGATGATCATGTCGGCGCGCTTGAACACATCGGCGGCGCTGCCCGCAATCTCTGCCCCGGCATCGGTGTATTCGGTATCATCGGATCCGATGCCGGCGCCTGCCCCCGTCTCGACGAGGACGCTTTGGCCGTCCTGAACGAGTTCGGCGACGGATTCCGGGGTCAGGCCGACGCGGTATTCGTGATTCTTGATTTCCTTGGGGACGCCGATGAGCATGGAGATATCCTTGTCTGATTTGAGAGGCACATACCGCGTTTGGAGGGCATGAGTCTGCGAAAAACGACGCCGCCGGAGCTTTGTTTGATATGGGATTGCAGAGATGGCGCGATTTGGGGAAGGCCGCTCGCTTGACCGGATTGCTTAACATGTTAACAAAAATGGACACTCAATCACGCTGTGAGCCGCCATGAAATTTCTGACCTTTCTCCACGATGGACGCGAGCATTTCGGGGGTACGGTCGATGGAGAGCGGGTGGTCGATCTGACCGACGGCTTCGGGAGCCTGATCGCGGTCTTGCGCGCGGGACGGCTGGGCGAGGCGGAAGCGGCGGTGCGCGGCGGGGAGGCGGGGCTTGAATTAGATAGCCTCGAATTGCTGCCGCCAATCACCTCGGCGGAGAAGTATCTCTGCATCGGGGTGAATTACGCCAACCGGAATGCGGAATACAAGGACGGCTCCAAGCCGCCGGAAAACCCGAGCGTGTTCATGCGCTCGCGCGAGAGCTTTGTCGGGCACGGGCAGTTCATCGAGCGCCCGCCGGAGTCCCACATGCTCGACTATGAGGGCGAGATCGTGGTGATTATCGGCAAGGAGGGACGACGGATCAAGGAGGCGGACGCCCGCAGCCACATTGCGGGTTTAAGCGTAATGAATGAGGGGACTCTGCGTGATTGGGTGCGCCATGCGAAATTCAATGTCACGCAGGGTAAGAATTTCGAGCGCTCCGGTGCGCTGGGGCCGTGGATGGTGCCGCTGAACGACGATATCGACCTGACGGATTTGAGCATTCAGACGCGGGTCAATGGCGAGCTGCGCCAGGATGACCATACGTCGAACATGATGTTCCCGATTGAATTCCAGATCGCCTATCTGTCGAAGTTCGCGCGGCTCAAGCCCGGTGACGTCATCGCGACGGGTACGCCGAACGGGGCGGGGGCGCGGTTCGAACCGCCGAAATACCTCGTGCCGGGGGATGTGGTCGAGGTGAGCTGCCCGGCGGTCGGGACGCTGCGCAATGAAGTGCGCGATGAAGTCGTCTGATGACTTGAGAGACTTTAGCCGCAACCTGCCCATGGCGCTCCTGCGGGCGCGGGAGGCGGTGATGGCGCGGTTCCGCCCGATCCTGCGGGCGCATGGCCTGAGCGAACAGCAATGGCGGGTGCTGCGGGTGCTGGCCGACGAGGACGGGCTGGAGATCAGCGCGCTGGCGGAGCGCACGCTTTTGCTTATGCCGAGCCTGACGCGGATATTGAAGGGGATGGAGGAGGCCGCGCTGGTGGCGCGCGAAGGCGTGGCGGGCGACAAGCGGCGAAGGGTGATGCGGCTGACCGATGCCGGGCGGGAGCGGTTCGCGGTGATTGCGCCGCTGAGCGAGGGGGAGTATCGCGGGATCGAGGAGGCTGTTGGGGCGGAGGAATTGGAGCGGTTGTATGGGTTGCTGGGGAAGCTGGGGGAGTGACAGATACCGTCATCCCGGCGCAGGCCGGGATCTCCCGCTGTCGGCAATACTGATGAGTCTTGTCAGAGTCCACTCTTCTTCCGATGGAGATCCCGGCTTTCGCCGGGATGACAATTAAAGAGCGGATGGCGTCAGGTCGGGATGGTCAGGTCGATGTGGACTGTGTCTTCGAGGTCGATGCCTTCGGCTTTGCGCACGGCTGCTTTTAAGGGGAGGATGTAGGCACCTCGCTCCTTGGAGGGGAAGATGGAGGTTTTCCAGACGGTGTCGCCGATGCGGGCCTCGACTTTGACGCTGCGGAAGCCGCGGGCGAGATGGGCGGTGAAGGCCTTTATGTCGTCCGACATGTCGGAGGGCAGGGTCGCGAAGTGCCATGCGCCCTTTTCAGCTTGCCAGAGCCAGACTTTGCTCTCGAAGCTGAAGTCGAGGTCGATCAAACGACGTCCATGGTCGCGGCGACGCACATGGTGGAGAATATGGGAATGGGCTCGGCGTAGCGGATGGTGCCGGTGCGGCCTTCGCAGAGGCCGGCGATTGCGATGAGGGTGCGGATTTCAAACCCGCCTTGCCCGGCTTCCGCGAGCGTGTCTTCGTCCGTGTAGGAGAGGAGCGCATCCTTGTCGTTCGCGGCCCACCGGCGGAGAAATTCGCGGTCCCAGGCTTCGTTAATCTTGCCGGAGTTCGGGGTGGCGGGCCAATGGCTGATGCCGCCCGTGCCCATGACGGCAATTTTTTCCGGCACGGACTCGCAGGCGCGGCGGAGAGCTTGGCCGAACGCGTAGGCGCGCTTGAGTGGGGTGAGCGGCGGACCCTGGCAGTTGATGTTGGCGGGTATGACGGGGAGATCCATTTTGGGCGTGAGGAAGTGGAGCGGCACCATGATGCCGTGGTCCATTTTCCACTCCTCGGCATAGGCGACGTCGACGGTCTGCATGACCTCCGCAATTAATCGCTTGGAGAGATCCGGCGCGCCGGGGATGGTCGTGCGCGGGATGCCGAGCCAGTCGGGGTCTTCGATGGGGCCTTCATATTCCTCGCCCATGCCCATGGCGTAGGCGGGCATGTTGTCCATGAAGAAATTGGCGAAGTGCTCGGCCGCGATGACGATAAGGGCGTCGGCGCTTGAGGCTTCGATGTCGGCGCGAAGGGTATCGAGCGCGGCGTAGAAGGGATCGCGCAAAGCGGGGTCGGCGCGGTCGGCGCGGCCCGTGATTCCGGGACCATGGGAGCAGATTCCGGCGAAGACTAGGGGCATGGGGTACGGCTCCCGCCCGCGTCCTCCGAGACGCCGCTGCGCGGCTCCTCAGGATAAGGGCTATCTGATTGTAAGTTTTTCACACTGCGCCTCCGTCGCCGCCGTCGACGGCGCGGTAGATGCCGTCGCGGACTTGTCCGTGTTTGGTGAGACCGTCTTTCATGGCGTTAATATAGCTGTCCCAGTCGAGACCGAGGAATGCGGCATAGTGCATGAGGATCTGTCCGTTGACGCCGTGGATGTAGAGTTCTCCGACTTCGCCGTCGCGGAGCCAGCGGCGTTCGTCATCGGTAAGTTTGTAGTCGGCGATGGCGGCGTCTGGGTCATCGCGGAAGACAGTTTGGACGGACTCGTCTCTATTTAATTGATAGAGAAATTTTTGAACTTGGTAGAGGCTCATTTTTCGTTCCCGGTCTCTCGCTGCGCTCGTTCCTCGCCTCTTGTCATGAGAAACTCAGCTCCACGTCGCCCATAGGGCCGAAGTTGGCGCGGAAATGGTCGCCGGGGCGCGCGATGACGGGACGGGTGAAGCTGCCGGACATAATGTATTGGCCGGAGTCGAGCTTGATGCCGTGGGGGGCGAAGCGTTTGGCGAGCCAGATAATGCCGCGGGCGGGGTGATCGAGAATGCCCGCGCCGAGGCCTGTCTCTTCGACAATGCCGTTACGGTAGAGGATCGCGCCCGCCCAGCGGAGGTCGATGTCGCGCGGGTCGGTCTTGCGGTCGCCGACGATGATGCCCGCATTGGCGGCATTGTCGCTGATGGTGTCGAAGACATTGCGGGTATAGCCTGTATCGGGGTCGACGCGGTGGCTGCGCGCGGCGATGAGTTCGAGCGAAGGGACGACGTAGTCTGTGGCGTCGATGACATCGTCGATGGTGAGGTCGTCACCGAAGAGGTCGCGCTTGAGGACGAAGGTGATCTCGACCTCAACGCGCGGGTCGATAAAGTCGGCGGTAGGAATGGTCGCGCCGTTTTCAAACAGCATGTCGTCGAGGAGTGTGCCGAAGTCGGGCTCGTCGATGTTCATGGCAAGTTGCATGGCGCGGGAGGTGAGCCCGACCTTGCGCCCGATGATGTGTCGGCCTTCGGCGCGTTTGAGCTTCACCCAGGCGTCCTGCACGGCATAGGCGTCGGCAATGGTCATGTCGGGATGATCGAGCGAGAAGGCCCGCATGGGCGTGCGGGTGCGTTCAGCCTGATGATGGAGGCGGGCCGAGCGGGCGATATCCTGCTTGCTTAACATGTTAAGTAGTGTGCAATCGGCGGGACGCATTTGCAAGCCTCATACGCGTCCCGGAATCCTGATGTCGCGGACGAGGCGCTGGATGTGGGCGGGGGGTGCGGGGGTGAGGAGGGCCATGGCGATACCTGCGAGGCCCGAGAGCCACATGACGGCGAATCCGATGCCTTCGGGGGAGATGCCGAGCCACCAGTTGGCGGGGTCGGTGTCGATATATTTGAAATGGACGATATAGGCGAAGGTGAGCGTGAGGCCGACGAGCATGGAGGTGACGGCCCCGGCCTTGTTGAAGCTCTGCCAGAAGATGCCGAGGAAGATGACCGGGAAGAGCGAGGCGGCGGCGAGGCCGAAGGCGAAGGCGACGACTTGGGCCACGAAGCCGAGGGACGCCGTGTTCATGCCCATCCATCCGGCGGCGAGGACGGCGGCTATGGCGGCGGCGCGGGCGACTTTGAGTTCCTTCGCGTCGGTCATTTTCTTAAATAGCATTTTGCGGCAGATGTCGTGGGAGATGGAGCTGCTGATGACCATGAGTAGGCCCGCCGCCGTCGAGAGCGCGGCGGCGAGACCGCCCGCGACGACGAGGCCGATGACCCAAGCCGGGAGGTCGGCGATGGAGGGGTTGGCGAGCACGAAGATATCGCGGTCGAGCTTGACGACTTCGTTGTCAGGACCGGCGCTGTAATCAATACGGCCGTCACCGTTTAGGTCGTCGAATTGGATGTAATCGTTTTCTTCCCACCGCTTGGCCCAGAGCGGAATGGGGGTCTCGCCGCGGGCGGTGATGGCGGCGGCCTCGGACTCGTAGGTGGCGACGCTGGTGACGTAGGTGGACTGATTGACGGTGTCGATGAAGTTGAGGCGGGCGAAGGCGGCGACGGCGGGGGCGGTCGTGTAAAGCAGCGCGATGAAGACGAGCGCCCAGGCGGCGGATTTGCGGGCGGCTCCCGCGCTTTTGACGGTGAAGAAGCGGATGATGACGTGGGGGAGGCCCGCCGTGCCGAACATGAGGGCGGCGGTAATGCAGAAGACGTCGAGAGTGGACTTGTCGGTGTCGGTGTATTCGCGGAAACCGAGGTCGGTGACGACGGTGTCGAGGCGTTCCAGCACGCTGACATCCGTGCCTTTGACATCGGAGAGTAAGCCGAGTTGGGGCACGACGTTTCCGGTGACGATCAGGCTGATGAAGATGGCGGGCACGGTGTAGGCGAAGATGAGCACGACATATTGCGCAACCTGGGTGTAGGTGATGCCCTTCATGCCGCCGAGCACGGCGTAAACCAGCACGACGCTCATACCGATGAGGATGCCGGTGTTGAACTCAACATCGAGGAAAGAAGAAAACGCGACGCCGACGCCTTTCATCTGTCCGGCGATATAGGTGAAGCTGACGAAGAGCGCGCAGATGACGGCGATGGCGCGCGCGGCCTGGGAATCGTAGCGGTCGCCGACGAAATCGGGGACGGTGAACTTGCCGAACTCCCGCAGGAAGGGCGCGAGCAGGAGGGCGAGGAGGACGTAGCCTCCCGTCCAGCCCATGAGATAGACGCTGCCGCCATAGCCGAGGAATGCGATAAGGCCAGCCATGGAGAGAAAGCTTGCGGCACTCATCCAGTCGGCGGCGGTGGCCATGCCGTTGATGGTGGGGTGGACGTCGTGGCCGGCGACGTAAAAATCCTGAGTCGAGCCAGCCCGCGCCCAGACGGCGATGCCGATATAGGTGCCGAAAGTGAGCACGACCCAGAAGATGGTCCACGGGTCGGTCATTTGCGACCGCCGTCGGAATTAATTCCGTGCTTTTTTTCGAGCCGTGTCATTGCGCGGCAGTAATAGAAGATGAGTGCCATGAAGACATAGATCGCGCCGTTCTGGGCCATCCAGAACCCGAGCGGAGCACCGCCAATGCTGAGATTGTCGAGAAGGTCGCGGAAGAGAATACCTGCGCCGAAAGACACGGCGAACCAAATGGCCATAAGCGCAACCGTGAGGCGGATGACGTCGCGCCAATAGGCTGTGGCCTGATCGTCGGTCATGGCGTCCCCCCTTTGCGGTTAGTGTCGCGAGAAGGGAGGCAAGGTCAAGGGGACGAAAGCAAGGCGCGGGATCAAGGCGCGGGATCAAGGCGTCAGTGGCTGGATATCGAGCACGGGATCGCCGGGCTCTGCCGAGCAACCGCGAACGTGGAGGCGGCGTCCATCGATGCGTGTGACCGCGCAGGTCGAGGACTCCACGATCATTCCGCCAGGGGCCGTACTCGCATAGATGATGGAGACGGCATCGAAGCTGGACAAGCGGTCGAGCTCGCCGGCGTCGAACTGATCGGGGTCGAGCACGATGCGAACCACGTCGTCATCGTGGTCGTCGATATCGCTGCGACGGGTGGTGGTCAGCTGTGCGACATGGCCGATCGGGCGGACTTCGATTGTGCGCTGCATCCTGTCTCCAAAACTGTAGTGCCGCGCCCGGCGAGGCGTCGGGTAACAAGATGGAAAGGTTTGGGCAAGGTTGGCGGCCTGCGATAGTGTGTCGCCATTACGGACTTGGCGGTGATGCGCGATGGCCATAGAATTGGTACATGACCCCGATTGCAATCCGACCGCTGTTCCTTGCTCTTGTCATGGGAGGGTTGGTCGCATGCACGTCGATGCCGGACCGTCCCGAAGCGTCCGATGCCGCGGCGGACTGGGCGTTGGTGATCCACGGGGGCGCGGGCAATATTCCCGCGGCCGAGCGCGTGCCAGAACGCTGGGCACTTTATGAGGCGGATTTGAACGCAGCCATGGATGCGGGGACGGCCATCTTGCGCGCGGGCGGCGAGGCGATCGAGGCGGTGGAAGCGGCGATCGTGATCCTGGAAGACAGCCCGCAATTCAATGCGGGACGCGGGGCGGTGTTTACCAATACGGAGACAAACGAGCTCGACGCGTCGATTATGGTCGGTGACGACCGGGATGCGGGCGCGGTGGCAGGTGTGACGCGCACCAAGAACCCGATACGGCTGGCGCGCGCGGTGATGGAAGACAGCCCGCATGTAATGATGGCCGGCATTGGCGCGGACACGTTTTCAGTCGAGCAGGGGCTGGCGCAGGTTGAGCCGGAGTATTTCCGCACGGAGCGGCGGCTGCGGAGCCTGCGGCGGGTGCAGGCGCGGGCCGAGGCCGAGCTGCCCCTGCCCTATAATTCGAAGTTCGGGACGGTGGGCGCGGTGGCGCTCGATCGCTCCGGCACACTGGTTGCGGGGACATCGACGGGCGGGATGACCAACAAGCGCTGGGGGCGGGTCGGCGACGTGCCGGTGATCGGGGCGGGCACCTATGCCGACAATGCAAGCTGCGCGGTGAGCGCGACGGGGCACGGGGAGTATTTCATCCGCATCGGTGTGGCGCGGACGGTGTGTGCGCGGATGGAAATGCTGGGCGAGGATTTGCAGACGGCTTCAGACGCCGTGATATTCGGCGAGTTGGAAGAGCTGGGCGGCGATGGCGGTATCATCGCACTCGATGCGGAGGGGCACATTGTCTGGAGCCATAACAGCCCGACCATGTATCGCGGCAGCGAGAGCAGTGCCCGCCCCCGTGACATCGGGATCGACTAGAAGATGAAGTCGCTGGCGTCGATGTCGGCGGCGTCGATGTTCTGGAGCAGGATCTCGTTGCCCTGATAGCTGATGACGGCGTTACCGCCCGGAGCGTTGGCGATGGTGAGATCGGCAAAGGTGATGCCGAGGGCGGAAATGTCGATGAGCTCCACCCCGTCATCGAAGTCCGCAATGATGTCCGCGCCCCAACCCGCCTGGAAGACAAAGCTGTCCGTGCCTGCGCCGCCGGAGAGGAAATCGTTGCCCGCACTGCCGTCGAGCGCGTCGTCATCCGCGCCGCCATAGATAAGGTCGTCGCCATCGCCGCCCGTCAGGGTGTCGTCGCCCGCGCGGCCGATGATCTTGGCATCCGCCGCCATGCCGAGCGCGGTGAAGGTGTCGCCAGACGTGGAACCGGAAACGTATTCGATTTCGGCGGCGGCGAGGTCGAGCGTGATCGCGCCCGACCACGATCCCGCATAGGCGCGGTCATAGCCCGCATTGCCCTGGATGAGCGTGTCGGTGTCGTCGATGAAGAGGCGGTCGTCGCCATTGTCGCCGCGCAGGATATCCGCGCCGGTGGAGCCGTTGAGAAGGTCGTCGCCATTGCCGCCAAACAGGCGGTCGTCGCCGATGCCCCCGAAGAGGAGGTCGTCGCGGCCCCCACCAACGAGCGTGTCGTCCCCGCCCTGGCCGAGCAGCTTAACGGCTGTGGTCGAACCGGAGGCGATGAAGCGGTCATTGCCGAGATTACCGGACGCGAATTCGATTCCGGTGCTGCTGCCGACATCGAAATTGGCGGCATCGGAATAGCCGCGAAGATAGATGCGGTCATAGCCTGCGCCGCCTTCAAGTGTGTCGTTGCTGTCGACAAAAAAGATGTCATCGCCGTCGCCGCCGCGAAGCACATCCGATCCGATGGAACCATCGAGGACATCGTTCCCGCCATTGCCGAAGAGGACATCACTGCCCGAGCCGCCCGCGATGAAATCGTCGAAGTCAGACCCCTGGAGCCGATCCGAACCCTGATTGCCGAACAGCTTGACGCCTTCGCCGACACCGGTTGCGTCGATGCGGTCGTTATTGCCGGAGCCGACAAAGCGTTCGACATTGACGAGTGTGAGGTCGAGGCCCGGGGAGCCGGGGCGGGCGATGATCTGATCGAAGCCTTCCCCGCCGTCGATCAGGATGTCCTCGCCGCGCGTGTAGACGACGTCATTGCCGGAGCCGAGGAGGATGGTTTCGATGCCCGTATAGGTCTCGATCGCGCCATTGGGGAAGCGGACCGTGCCATCGGTGAGCTCGAGAATGGTGCGGACACCATTGCCGGTATAGTCGAGGATGTCGTCGCCCGCGCCGCCGTCGAAAACGTCGATGCCGGGGGCGTTGACCAAGCGGTCATTGCCGGATCCGCCGAAAATAAAATCCCCGCCTCCGCCACCGGAAATGACGTTGTCGCCGGAGTCGCCGCGCAGGGTTTCGCTGGCTTGCGTGCCCGTAAGGTTTTCGATGCCGGTAAAGGTCAGCACGATCTCGCCCGTCGGAAGTCTGACGAGAAGGTCATCGAGATCGACGTCGATAACGAAGCCGAGAGCCAGGCCGGACAGGTCGAGCGTGTCCGAGCCGTCCTCGCCGCTGATCGAGTGGGTCGCGCCCGCCTGCACGGCATTGACGAGGAAGCGGTCATCGCCCGTGCCGCCATCGGCGGTGTCGCCCGTGCCGGAGAGGATCAGCAGGTCGTTGCCGTCCCCGCCATTGAGGGTATTCTGACCTGTGCCCCCCGATAGCACGTCATTGCCATCAAGGCCGTTGAGTGTGTCGTTGCCCTCGAGACCGTTGAGCGTGTCATCGAAGACAGTGCCGTCCAAAACGTCGTCACCCGGGGTTCCGTCCTGCGTTGTGCTGACAAGGTCATAGAGCTGGAAGAAGGCCCCCGCGCCATCGGAGTCGTCCCCCCGGACGACGGCAACGCCGTAATCGGAACCCAGGACATCCGGTATGCCACCGTCCAGCGCTATCACCTCGCTGAGAGCCTGACCGTTCGAGTCGAAAATCCGCCCCTCGGTGTCGCCGCTAGCAAAGCTAAAGGCCTTGATCAGCAACGATCCATCATTGAGAACGAGCGCCTGGATGTTCGTTCCGGACATGCCTGTATCGAGACCATTAGTGCCCCCGACCAAATTCGTTCCATCGGGAGAATAGATGATCAAACGCAACGAAGCCGAAAACCCGTCTTCGAAGACGAAGGCGATATTGCCATTAGGGAGCTCGGCAAAATCCAGGCCGTAAGTCTCGCCTTTGAACCTCGAAAAAACCTCTTGCCCCGCCGCATCGAAGACCCGAAGCGATGTGACATAACGGTCGATAAGAAAATCCGCGTCGTACGACCCAACAGCAAATCCGCCGCCGTCCAACGCGATGACATCGTTTGATGACAGGTTCCCGTCGAACGTATTTACAAGTGCGTATTCCGTGTTGCTGAGCACCTGTCCCGTGGCGTTTGCGACGAGAACATGTTCCGTGGAGAAAGATTCCCGGTTATCACGATATTGGATAGCGAGATTGCCATTGGTGAGCTCGGTAACGGAAACCCGCCCAATGCTGAGCATATCCGGAGCATCATCGAGGCGGACAACCACTTCCGTCGTAAGCAGCATTCCCATGGCATCGTAGATCTGAAGGGTTACGACCTCATCGCTTACCTGAAAATCTCCCGTGGCGTTATCCACTTCAGACGCATAGGCGACAGCCCATCCGCCATTCGACAGTGCCGTGACCGAAGGGCTGTCCTGCCGATAGTCATCGAGGGCGTTGATCTGCACCGCTGGCGTCAGAGCCGTGCCGTCGGAGGCGTAGCGTCGCATGAATACACCGCCATCATCAGAGTCACCCGTTTCATCAAACCAGACGATTACGAAACTACCATCCGCAAGGATGGTAACGTCCCGAGCGGCCTGTCGGCCCGCTTCGTTCGTATTCACCTGGACGGGCGCGCCGTCCACTATGATTGCATCGACCATGATCCGTCTTTTCCGTCAGCCCGCGTCATCCAGAGTCTAGCAGACCGCCTCTTATTTTGAAAGGTTCTCGCCCGGCTTCCTGACGACACGGATTGCTTTTTCCGAAGCCTGACTGAAAATTAACGACGTAGTTAACCTGTGGTGAAGGTATCGCTGCGTTTTCTGTTTGAAAGACGGGCGGGCTGTCGTCATTTCAATTGGAGATAAGAAAGGGGATCGCATGGCACTTCTGGGGAGGGGGGCTCGGCTGACAGTCGGGATGATTCTGAGTTTTGGCGCCTCTGCGCTGATGGCGATTCCGGCGTTGACCAATGACCGGAGTGCGGTGTTCGAGGCCGATGACGGGACCTATCGCACCGAAAGCGTAACAAGCGTCGAGGCCTGCAGCGCGCTGTGCAAGGCGGATGTGTTGTGCCGGGGCTCGGTCACCTTCCAGCCCGATGTGACCAAGCCCGAAAGCATTTGCCGTTTGAACAATGGTCAAGGCGCGAATCCGGCCTTTCCCTCAACGCCGCCCGCGGCGTGGTCGCTGGAGGACGCCGTGGCGGATCTGAATGCCTATCGCGCGCAGCACGGTCTGAACCCTGTTCGCCTGAGCGTGAAGTTGAATGCGGCGTCGGATGTCCACGCGCAAGACCTGGCCGAGCACGGTATTGCCAGTCATGAGGGCACGGATGGTTCCACCCACGGGCAGCGGGTCAAGCGGACGGGCTATCGCTTTACGGTCGCGGCGGAAAACGTGGCGACGGGACAGAAGAGTTGGCCGGAAGTGTTCAAGGCCTGGCAGGAGTCGGAAGGGCATAACCGCAACCTGCTTTTGTCGGATGCGACGGAGTTTGGCATCGCGCTCGTCTATGAGCCGGACACGCTGTACACGACCTATTGGGCGATGCTGATGGCGGCCCCGCAAAGCAAGAGGTTGGCGAGCCGGTAGGCGCATTCCGTCATCGTTGGGGGGCGCGTTAACGGCGTCTCAATACCTGATTAACCATAAAGCCCCGGATGTTGGCGTTCTGCTATCTTCGGGGTTTTCTTATGCGTAGATTTATCAGGCGGAGATTTTCGGCTTTGGGTGTAATGTGCCTTGCGGGCATTGCGATGCCTGCCTTGGCACAAATCGACAGCTATCGCCCAGGGGCGCCCTATTCCGCCGTGCCCGCGCAAGCGGCGGATCAGTGCGTAGCGGCGTGTTCGGGCGATGCGGCGTGCCGGGGCTGGAATTTCGTAACGATCCGCAAAGGCGCTGCGGTGTGTGAGTTTCTCTCGCGCGATGCGAATCCGGTGCCGAGTGCGGGATCGGTTTCGGGGGTGGCGGCGCATGTCAGCGGGGCGAGTTCACGGCTGGTAAGGACGGCGCCTTCGCCGGCGGTCAGGGTGGGTCAGCCCGCTCCGGTCAAGCGGGTGCAGGCTGTGCCGTCTCGGAAGGCTGTGAAGCCAGCGGTCGCGCCCACAGTCGAGAGGCGGGTGGCGGCCCCTGTCCGGCAGAGGGTCGTGACGCCGCGCTTTCGGCATGCGCTGGAAGGCGCGCCGATCGGGATGGCTCCGCCGAGACGGGTCGGAGAGAGATTGCAGACGCCTGTTGCGAGGGGTGCGCGGCCTCCGGTCAGGCCGTTGCTGCCAGAGCCAATAACGCATGAGCCAATAACGCATGAGCCAATGACGCATGAGCCGGTGAGGAATAAACCGCCCGTGGCAAAGGTTTCGCCTTTTGCTGTGAGGCCCGGGGCTATCGCTCCGGATAGGGCTCCGGTTGAAGCTCCGGTTGCGGCTCCGGTGCGGGCGAACGGACTTTTCGGGAGCCTGTATGACGATGTGGCTGTGCCGTCGGCGGTGGATGTGGGAGATCTGCCCGAAGGTGCGCCAATCGCGACAACGGTAACGGTAACGGTTCCGGTAGCGCCGGGGACGGTCAAAGGTTTGGCAGGCGGCTAGATCCTGACAGCAGATTCTTGCGGCTAGATTTTGGAGGCTTTGCGGCCGAGCTTCACCGCGCCGAGCAGGACGGTGTGGCACCAGCCGATCATGACGAAAGCGACAAAAGCGGGCAAGAGGAGGTTCAGACCCTTCTCCGTCACCTCGACGACATCGATGCCCATCAGCACCAGCGTGTTCATGGCTCCGGCAACGCAGGTGATCGCGATCAAAAACATCCAGACGCCGCGCCAGTAAAAGCGCAAGGTGGGGCTTTCCGGGCGGACCTTCTTGATTGGCAGAACGAACAGCGCCACCACCCCGACCGTCACGAGAAACATGATGAGGGAGGGAAGGTAGTGTATCATTTCGGAACGCCCGCAAAGTGAAAGCCCTGCGAAAGCCCGCAAGATAGGCCTGGAGTTTCAAGCCCCGCGCCAAGTTCTTGGGTTAATAAAAGTTTAATCGTTACGCAAGCGAAATAAGCGTCGCCCATTTTTGGTAGTTCCGGGCCGATCAATCCTGCAGCGTTCTCTCGGTCTGCATGGGCAGGACGATCCGTATCCTGTCGCCTTCATGGTGAACCTGGCCTTTAAAGCTTGCGAGCAGTTCATCCAGCACGGCACTTTGCGGCGCTTCCGGCGCGGCTCCTTCATCGCCCTGCCACAGAATTTCGACGCCGGAGCCCGTCTCCTCCCAGCTTATCCGCACCCGGCCACCGCGCATCCACGCCCCCGAGGTCGCGGACTCCATGGCGAGTTCGTGCAGGCAAAGCGCCAGCGTGCTCAGCAACTCTTCGGGCACGCTCACCACGGGTCCGCTCGCGACATAAGCCCCGCCGCCCATTCCCGCATAGGCTCCCGTGCGCGCATAGGCGCCCATCACCGTGTCCACGATATCCGAGAGCGGCGCCCCGCCCCGGCGCTGAAAGCTGACGTCATAGGCGCGCCCCATGGCCGACAAACGCTCGCCGACCGTCTCCGGCATGTCCGCCTCGCCCGTACTCCGCGTCGCGAAGTTCATTGTCTGGCCGAGCACGGAAAACACGCTCTTGAACCGCTTGGAGAGATCGCGCCCCAACATGCGCTCGCCGTCGCGGGCCTCATGCACTTCGGTGATGTCCCATTGCGAGCCGAAATAATACAGCAACTCCCCGCTATCGCCAAAGATCGGCCCGATATGCAGCGCATTCCAGAACGGCGTGCCGTCCTTGCGATAGTTCAAAAGCTCGACCACGACCGATTTTTCCGCGCGCACAGCCTCGCCCAGTTTCGCGACTTCCGCGCGGTTGGTCTTCGGCCCCTGCAGCAAGCGGCAATTCCGCCCCAGCACATCGCGGAGCCGGTAGCCCGTCAGCTCCAGGAACGCATCGTTTGCAAACACGATCGGATTGTCAGCCAGACGCGGATTGGTGATGCACACCGCCATGCGCGTCTGGGACAGAGCTTGATCGAAACGCAGGTCGCCCCCGTCAAATTCCAGCATATTTCCGTGACCGTATTCCACATTCGTCCTTTGCGAGAGCGCGTAAGTCGAGGATAAACCGTCATACCCCCTGCGCCCGGTGTTCCGCTACAATTTAAGTGCCGCTGTGACGATGTGGCTCTTTCACGCCTCCTCCAGATTCCGCTCCCGTGTCGCACTGAAGCGCAGCTCCGGGTTCTTCTCCTGCGCATAGCCGACATCCCAGGCCGATTTTGCCAGATAGACCGGCGCCCCGTCCAGATCCTCGGCCATGTTCGCGGAATTACTCCGCACGAAACCCTCCAGCTTCGCCTCGTCATCCGCCGCGACCCAGCGCGCCGTCGAATACATCACCGGCTCGAACGTCACATCCAGCCCGTATTCCGCCTTGATCCGCTCGGCCATCACATCGATCTGCAGGCTTCCCACCGCGCCCACGATCATGTCCGAGCCGAGCGAAGGCTTGAATAATTGCGTCACCCCTTCTTCCGCGAGGCTCTCCAGGGCTTTCCGCAAATGCTTGGCCTTGAGCGGGTCCTTTAATTGCGCCCGCCGCAATATTTCCGGCGCGAAGTTCGGGATTCCCGCAAACTTCACCTTGCCGGATTCACTTAAACTGTCGCCCACCCGCAAGACCCCGTGGTTGGGAATCCCGATCACATCCCCCGCATAGGCTTCCTCGGCGAGCTCGCGGTCCTGCGCAAAGAACAGGATCGGATTATGCACCGTCAACGCCTTGCCGCCGGACTTGCCGGAGGCGAATGTCTTCAGCTTCATGCCCCGCTGAAACTCCCCCGAACACACCCGCAGGAACGCGACCCGGTCGCGGTGATTCAGGTCCATATTCGCTTGAACCTTGAACACGAAGCCCGCGACTTTCTCGTCCGCCGGTAAAATCTCGACCGACTTCATTCCGCCCTGCACCGCGCGCTTGGCCGCTTCCGGCTGCGGCTCCGGCGCGTAATCGGCCAACGCATCGATCAGCTCCCGCACGCCATATCTTCGCAGGGCCGAGCCGAAATAGACCGGCGTCATGTGCCCCTCGCGAAAGCTCTGCTCGTTGAACTCCGGATACTCCAAGGCGAGCTCCGCCTCCTCCCGGAACTCCGCCAGCATGTCGTCATCATCGAATACGCCGCCAATGGCATTGCCGCGAATGGCTGTGCGCTCATGGCTGCCTTCGGTCGCCTCCCGGTCATAGATCAGGAACTGCCCGGCTTCCGGGGACTTCCCCTGTAGCTCTCCAACGCCCTTGAACCGCTGGCCCGATCCCGCCGGCCACTGCATCGGCACGACGTCCAGCGCCAGCTTGTCCTCGATCTCGGCCAATATCTCGAACGTCTCCCGCGCCTCGCGGTCCATCTTGTTCACGAAGGTCACGATCGGGATGTCCCGCAGCCGACAGACCTCGAACAGCTTCAGCGTCTGCGGCTCGATGCCCTTGGCCGCATCGATCACCATGACCGCGCAATCGGCCGCTGTCAGCGTCCGGTAGGTATCTTCCGAGAAATCCTCGTGCCCCGGCGTATCGAGCAGGTTGAACATCAACCCCCGATGCTCGAATGTCATCACGGAGGAGCTTACGGAAATCCCCCGCTCCTGCTCGATCTTCATCCAGTCCGACTGCGTCCGCCGCGCCCGGCCCCGCGCCGCGACCTGCCCCGCCGCATGGATCGCCCCCGCCGCATAGAGCATATTCTCCGTCAGCGTCGTCTTGCCCGCATCCGGGTGCGAAATAATTGCAAACACCCGCCGCCGCGCGCTCTCAGTCTCGATCCGTGAAGCCATGCGCCGCGTTAGCCCCCACGCCAATCGCGGGCAAGCGCAAGCCCTGCACCCCGACCGAATAGGGTACATGCTGCGGACAGCCATGTCGCTCAAACAATCGGAGCGCATACCAAGGCCCCCGGACTTGCATTGCGCTGTGCAGCAGCGGGACCTCCATCGTCAGAGCCATTCTCTTGACTAGCCCGCATCCCGGGGCGTGTATCGCGCTGTGCAGCAGCGGGGTCGCGAGCACTCGAACCGTACCCGTCAGGCCCACACTCCCGCGATCCCGGATAAACCGCAAAGCGGTTTTCCGGGAATGCGTCTGTGTTTTTCCGTTCATCCACCTCCGACCGGGGCTGTCGCCCCGGCTCCTGCGGTAGATCCGACGCTGTCGGATTTTCGCTTCGCGACCCCTCCGTCGTCCACCACTCCCGAGCAAACCTCTCCGGCATCACCTCGCAAGGCCAGACGGGGATGGGCGTTTCATATCTCGCAGCCGCTCGAACACTCCGCGTCGTCA